>Ga0172379_10006598_pt1 | contig 15430 bp, 19 predicted proteins | sample GrowelOW334metaG_FD_119756 | JGI IMG/M metagenome (GOLD analysis project Ga0172379, IMG submission 119756) | Groundwater microbial communities from an aquifer near a municipal landfill in Southern Ontario, Canada - Groundwater well OW334 metaG | ecosystem: Environmental > Aquatic > Deep...
CGCTCGGCTCTCCGCAATACGCCAGCTTGAGCGGCTTTCTGTATTCGTGGACGAAGCGCATCACAGCTACGGACAAACGATGGATAACGAACTCAAGCGCACGAGAGAGACGATTGAGTACATACACGGCAACAAGCCGCTTGTCTCTGTAGTGAACCTCACAGGCACGCCGTATGTGCAGAACAAGATGATTGCCGATGTTGTGTACCACTTCGGGCTCAAGGCGGGCATCGAGCGCGGCATCCTAAAGCAGGTACGCATACTTGATTATGGCAATGTACGTTCGGAGAAGTTCATTGAGGAGGTTATAGAGACCTTTCTGATGGAGTATGGCGAGAAGCGTCTTGAAGGACGGCTACCGAAAATCGCTTTTTACTCGGCAAACATTAGCGACCTGCAAGATGAACTCAAGCCGATGATAGAAAAGATACTCGCTCGGAAAGGTATCACGTCTGGGAAGGTGCTTGAATATCACACGAAAGCCGAGGAGAACAAAGACGAGTTTTTCAAACTGGATACTGCAGAAAGCAATAAGCAGTTCGTGCTTCTCGTCGGCAAAGGGACGGAGGGATGGAACTGCCGCTCCCTCGTTGCGTGTGCGCTCTTCCGCAAGCCAACAAGCACCATTTTCGTACTTCAATCCTCTACACGTTGTCTGCGTTCTATCGGCGATAACTCTACGCTTGCCCGCATCTTTCTCTCAAAGGAGAACTATCAGGTGCTGGACCGTGAACTCAAAAACAACTTCAACACGAGTGCGTCAGAACTGTCAGCGCAAGACCAGACGACTATTGACCACGAACTCAACGTTGAGAAACGAAAGACGGTAAAGGTGAAGAAGGTACTCAAAGAAATCGTAGCAGCAAAGAACGTGGACGTGGCAGGCATCGTCATTGATTTCAAGAAGTTCCAGCCAACGGAGTATCAGGCGTATGTGAGCGAGGGAGGCATCTTTGTCGGAGAAGGAGGACGTGCGGGCTACAGAGAAGCGCACATCACCCGTAAGCTCAAAGACGAGAGCAATCTGACGTTCTACGAAATAGCAGAACTGATAAATCGCCATACCCACCTTTCGTGTTCCATCATTGAGAGCATCATCGTAGGGAGCGGTAAGTCCCGTGATGTCTTCACTGTCGAGGCGAATAAAAACCAAGCTCTCATTCCGTTCGTCATACAGGAGATACTCAAGATGGCGTATCAATACGAGGAGAAGACCGAAACGGTTGAGGAGGTTCTTGAGCTTACGAAACTCTATCCTTTCAAAATCAACGTTCAGCACGGCAAAAACTCTCTCGTCGTGTATCGGGAGCAGGAAGAACTGGACGGACGAAAAAATCGTCTTGGCTTTCACATCAATCCCTACAACTTTGATAGTGGAGACGAAAAAGACCTGTTCCGCTATCTTCGCGATTACCTTGATGCAGATGAAGCAATCGTGGACATCTACTTCACAGGCGGTGTCGTGGATGCTGTCCACAACGATTTCTACTTTGAGTACTACAACCCAGAGAAAAAGCGCATTGCGCGGTACTTCCCAGATTTCTTGATTGAGACAACGAAGGAGCGGTACATCGTTGTTGAGGTAAAGAGCAACGCCGAGAAGATGGACTATGAGGCGAACAAGAAAAGCTACAAAGGCAACCTCGCAGACCTTTCAAACGAGGTGTTTGCAAAGGAGCTTGGCTTCAATGCCTTTCAAGAGATAAACAAGGGCTTTGAGTACCGCATCATTTTCAACGCAGGGCTTCAAGCCGAACAGACGCGATTGTTAGAGGAGATAAAGAATATATAAATATGACAAAAACATTTGCTGAAATACTGAATGAACATACTTCCTACTGCAATGGACTAACGAGCCAAGCTCAAGAACTGGCGAACCAAGCGGAAGCGAGTGAAGATATTGAAAAGAGCGGGCGGCTTCTATCAGAGGCAGAAAAGCTACTGGAAACCGTACGCTCTGCTACAGAGAAGTTTGAGTCGGAGCACGGGGACGAGCTGGCGGCTCTGATTTCGTATGTAGATACCGAGAATAAGCGGCGCGAGTTGCAAGAGCAGGTTGAAACGCCTAATGTAAGTTCAATGACGGAACCTGAACTTTACCTAAATGCTGGAGAACAAATAACGCGTCATATCATCTGTGTAAACTGCGAAGATGAGGCGTGTGGTTTTTATGTTGAGTTCAAGCACCACAACTGCACCTTCTTTTTCTGCAAAGAGCACGGTACGGGTATCAACATTGCTTTGAGCACAGTGTCTGATGCTGGTGTCGTGTGCGAACTGCACGGCAAGATGGAGCGGTACGACCTTATGAAGGATGACAATATGTGCCCACGTTGTGGCAACTCAACTCTTGCAGTTCTTTCATCGGGGACCGACAAGCCGTATCCGCAAGTGTTCGCCAGCGACACAGAGATGGTAGATAGTCCTGCCACCTTTACGCAGTGTCCTGATTGCGGAGGTACGAACTTTGACACCAACTTTCCCAAATGCGTACATTGCAACGATTGCGCGTGGGTAGCGTGTATGTATCTTGACCCAGAACTTGAGCAACTTGCACGCGCCAAAGGTATTGAACTTCACTACGAGCCCAGAGTAAAGAAGGAGCACCCGTAGAAATCCTCATTATTAATCGTGATAAACTATTTCGTGGGGTAGCGAGAGTTGGTACTTTCTGGCTTCGGTCAGGAACGGTTGTCGTGCAATAAGAACGTCATCCGCCTTGTGCGGTGGATTGCCCGAGAGGGCGAAGGTAGCGGTAAAAAGCGACAACTGGTTTACGGACGTACCAAGAGCCCTTTGCGGGAGGCGAACGAGCAATCAAGTAGCTGGCTATTCCAACAAAGAACTTCCCATCTGGGGAGTTTTTTGTTTTCTGCCTAAAATAAAACCAGCCAACGCGATGCGTTAGCTGGCTTCAAGTTGCTCCAAGTCGCGACGTGTTCCTTCGGTCTTCGGAATGATGGGGATGCCCATTTCCTTTGCCAGCAGGATTTCTTGCCGCATACCGTTTGAGATGCTGTCTCCAAAGAGCCAAAGTTCATCTATATAGCGACGGTGGAAGCACTCGTGATTTGCCTCCATTCCAAGCTCTCGGTCCTCAAGGACCTCGTCGTTGAGGTACTGGAGCGAGATGAGATAGGGTGCAACAGGGATGATGTCCTTCGTATGCACTTCCGCGCATATTTTGAGCACCTTCGCCACATTGCCCTTCACGTCGCCGCTGATGGGATGTCCGATGAAGACGGTTTTCTTTGCCATAATATCCTCCGTTAGTGGGTCTGCGCTGATACTACCCGAAATCAGGCACCCATAGCAAATGCAGGGCAGCGATAGGAAAAGTCACTTTTACCAGTCAAAAGGACAGTTCTAACGTCGTCCAGTCCTCGCAGCAGCTATTGACAATTTAAATACTATAGTATATAGTGTAGTTTGATTTTGCTATTTCCGTAGTCCACAAACCGAAAGGAGAAGTCATGATCGAGAATGCGATTTCGATGGAAGAGCCGAAAAAACGACTGGCAAATTTGAAGGAATTCATGCCGAAGGCAAACGATCATGTGCTGGCATTTGGCCGTTTCCTGGCCGAGTACCTCAATAATCCCGAGCTAGTGCCGCAGGGGTTTGTGATGGGGTGCGAGTTAGCCCTGTATGACCTCCGGAAGGGTGTCCACGGCTTCACGGGCAACCCCATCCAAAGTTCGCTTGTGGGATATCCGCCCATGATTTACAGAATGGTCCGGATGGAAATTCCAAGGATCGCCGATGCCGTTTTTCCCGAGGACTTTGCAAGCGGGGTCAAGGCTTTCATGGCCGAGGTCAATGCGAGCGTCCAGAAGAGTCGGGCAACGGGCTGAGCATTTCTGGCGGTTTCTGACGATAGCGGTCACAACTCAGTGATCGCTATTTCTTTTTGTATAATGGTTCCCACGTCGTACCAGACGGCCAGCCCGAATAAAACTAGTCTCGGTTTTTGAATTACAGTGATGATGCAGTGAGAGTAATCGTTCGGATGCCGCCGCTATAATTTACGCTCACGTTCGTGTTAGTGGAGTTTGAAGTTGATTGAGATTTTATACTCTTACCATCCACGGAAGCAGCGAAGTTCTTACCGAGCGCTGTCGGTATGGTGACCACCGCATTGCCCGTTGTCGCGTTAGAGTCGGCAACCGTAAAGGTAATGACGTATATACTCGAATTGAACGTCAAAGCCGAAACAGACGATTCTGAATTTACAGAAATGGAATAACATTTACCACCTGACGAGACCGAATAACTATAGGCGGGTTTCTGTTTCTTCAAAAAGAGCTCTCTGGCATTGCCGCTGAAGATATTGCGGGCGGAGTTAGTGTCCAAGTTGGAAAGGAGATTCCTCCAGTGTCCGATGGCATTAGGTGTGGCACCCTGAACTGTATCGTCTGAATAATTGAGCCATCTCTCCATGCCATTTCCGCCACCTCCTGCGTCTGAACCAAATAGGATACGGGCGTTCCATGTTTCAAAAAACTTCCTCCACTCCTTGTTCAGTTGACCGTTGTCAGCTTGGCTTGTGAGCATCCACCAATTGGAGTTTGCTTGTGGCGCAGGGTCTTGTTGCATGTTTTGGATCCCCGCCGTGTCGAAATACAAATGAGGGTATCGTAAGAGGTAATCACTAAGCGTAGCACCATTGAGTGGCATGTTATTGAATCCGAGATGAGCCCAAATGAGAACTGCCTCCTTGTTGTGACTCAACATCCTTTCAAAAGCGGCGTTTGCAGTAGTGTCGTCAGGGACAAAATGGAACGAGATTGGAACATGATATTGCGCGGACAAATCTACCAGTTGAAGCCATATCGGGGTGTCTGCCGGAATAGAAACGGTCGGGGGTGGGATGAGTTTTCCACTGTAGTATCTCAAATTAGTCTCACCTATGCCATAATATTTGCCAGTCTTCAACTGCGTATCAGCAGAGGTAACAAAGGATTGTCCCTGCGTAAACCAAGAAGGTGGCGAATCGGGAGTATCCACGAATGTTATAAATCTACCTGGGTATTGAGATGCGATATCGAGCGTACCTGAATACAGATTTGCTACGCTCACTCCAGCCTCATCCATTTTTGAAATGATTTGCGGCATACTAACTTTAGGATTTGTGTGAACGTGGGAATCAAAAATATCCATATGCGATGTGTCGGTAGGACTGGTGCATGAAATATCGGGCGCGGAGGGAGTGAGCGGCGTCGCGTTAGCCGGTGCTGTTGCAACCGGTGTGATGACTTGTTTAGTTGGAGTGCTGGTCTGTGCCGGTGTCTTTGAGCCGGCGTTTTGAATTGCTGGTTTTGCCGGTGCAACCGGAACAGAGGACGTCTCGCCAGCAGATGATTCCTGAGTCGTCTGCGTCCCGGCGGCAGACTCGTTATCCGGCTTAGTCGACTGCCCGCTGAAATACATACTTCCCCCAGCTATGGCAATGAGTGCCCCGATAACGAGTATCAAGACAAGTGGTGCAAATCCCCTTCGGTTCATACATATAGTGTACGCCTATGCACCCAAACTATATTAGTCACAAGTGAATAAGTATCTTTCAGTCTCAGCTACCAATCCACACGAGACGGCTACATACAGTGTTTCCGGACACAGCAATGGTTCGGATGTCGTTCAAGAGTCGCAGCAAAAAGTGCGGAGCAGCTTTTTGCTGCGCAGAAGCAGGCGTGGGACGCTTGCGACTTGGATTCGAACGCCGGAGCGATGTTTCGCTAGCAAGCGAAACCGCGAGGTGGTGCCCAGACCTCGCCGAACTGGTGAGGCGAGAGTCGCGGGGGGAACGTACTCGTGGTCCAAGTCTGGCAGTAAAGTTTATTCAATGCTTCATTCGGGCTTCATGTGGTGGGTGGTACACTCCTTCCTTAATTCATTTTCCTACACATATGAGCAGAGTCGTACACTTCGAGATACATGCAAAAGAGAGGGAGGCGATGGAGAAGATGGATGTGCTGACGGTCGGTCTGCTTGCCTACGCTAAAGATCCTGAGGGCAACCTCTTCGGCATCCTCCAACCTGACCCGATGATGCCGATGCCGCCAACGAAGGCGAAGTAGGATGAGAGATTGACATTAGGTTATAAAAGGCATAATGTGGCAACAAGTCGGCCCGCAGGGGCTGATTTCGTTTTCTACCGATGTTCTTAACAAAAGGTGCGTATATGCTGAATATAATGGAAGTGAGAAAGGAATTGGAAAGGCGTTCGTCTGTCCCGGCCTGGCTGTTGGGCACATCCGCTGATCCGACCTACAGCGACGCGAGTTCACACAAAGCTTCAAGCAAGACCGAAGAAGTATCCGCAGTCGGGGTTACTCCGGCAGAAAAGAAGCTCCGCGCGGCCTAACCTGTCCGCTGGGAACCCACGAGCGCAATCTCAGAGAGATTGCGCTCGTAACTATTTATAGAAGACACATACAAAAAGCCGCGGTCCTCCTGACCGCGGCTTTATTTGTGGGCTCCTGCTCGTCACGTCTTCGTGATCCTGGCGAGACAGGGCAGCCCGATCTTGTAGTGCTCGGCGTCCATCTCGAGGACGAACTGCACATCGAACCTGTTCTCGAGAGTCGTGACCATCGGCGTCGCCACATTCTTCTTGACCAAGACGGATATCCGGTCGGCCTTGGTGAAGGCGAAGATGGTGGACGAGCTGTCGGGGAGCCTCATTTCGTACGAGAAGTGGACGACCCTCCCTTTCGGTGTCTCCACCGTAGCGAAGTAGTCCCCGCAAGTCTTCCAGACCTCGCCCTTCATAGCCTCTCGTATCCCCGCGCGAAAGGTGGTGACGTGATACACCCCTCCGGCGCTCTCTGCCGAGACCGGCACGAGCACGAGAGAGAGCAGTGCCGCAATAACGAAGAACTTCATGGTGCACCCCCTTTTTGAGTTGATTATTCAAGCTTTCTCCACAAGCACTCTAGCTCTCACGCCCCCTTTGTCAAACAGGCGCACCTCGGGGGCTGTGATAGCATTGGGGTATGAACAACAACGACCAATCGCTTCGCTTCGGTCTCTTGCCGCGCTACATCTCGTGGCTCACAGTTGTGCTCGCCTTTCTCACGCTCGGTACCTTCTTCGCCATCGCGAACCCGAGCGGGCAGTACTCGGTGACCCCGATGATGACCGGGGTCGGGGGAGGGAGGGCGTACTCGGGTAGTGCCGAGGTGACCGCCGGAGTGCCCGCACAAGACTCGGGCGTGGCGTACCCGACAAAGGGCATGATGAACCCTGCCTACTACCCCTACCCGTATCCGAACCCGGACGTACCAGTGACCGATACGCGGGAGTTCTTAAAGGTGTACTACAACGCAATGATGCGCACGCGCGACGTGCCGGCTCTCACGCGCCGCGTCGAGACGACCGTGCGCGGCTACGAGGGTCGCATCGACTCTGAGTCGAGCGCGACGAAGTATGGCTACGTGAGCTTCGCGTTGCCGCAGGCCAAGTACGAGGCATTTCGCGCCGAGCTCGAGGGTATGGTCGACAGCCGCTTCCTCACTATCAATATCTCGTCAGAGAACCTCCTCGCGCAGAAGGTGAGTATCGAAGAGCAGCAGAAGCAGGCCACCGCTGCGCTTGCCAGCTACAAGATCGCGCGCGAGAAGCTTGTCGCCACGCACACGAGTGCCGTGCAGGCGCTCCAGGCGAGACTCGACGTTCCCGACATCTCGATCGGCGACCGGGCACTCCTCGAGAAGCAGCTCGCAAACGAGAACGCCCTATATACCTCGCGCCTGAGCAATGCGGATGCCAATATCAAATACGCGCAAGATTGGATCAAGGCCGTACAGACACAAGACAAGACCCTGCTCGAAAACGTCGCGACGGTGACCGGCACGGTCTCGATCCAGTGGATAAGCCTCTGGGAGGTTGCAGAGCTCTACCTCCCGGGCTACTGGATCCCCGCTCTCCTTGCCGTACTCACGGCGCTCTCATACCTCCGCGACCGCCGCCGAGATTTTTAACGAGCGAAGCGACTATAAAAATCCAAGTGGGGTCGTGTACTCACGAGCCGCCGTCGCTCGCTCGCCTCTGCCTCTTGATCGCGCGAAGAAGGGTAACTTGCGCGCGAGCGCGAGCGTTTATAAGAGTATGAGCAAAAATCCATTCGTAAATGCACTCGCCGCGTCGGGGTACATCAGCCTTATCGCGACGGCCATCTTCAACTCGCCTACGTACATTACCGACAACGAGCTCGGGATGATGGCGCCGATCCTCTTCCTCTCCCTGTTCGTCTTCTCTGCGGCGATGATGGGCTACTTCTTCGTCTATCAGCCCTTCCTGCTCCTTATTGAGGGCGACAAGAAGGGAGCGACGAAACTCTTCTTGACGACCGTATTCGCCTTCGCCGGGATCACGGGCACCATGCTCCTCGCCTGGCTCCTCCTCAGTGGGGTGCTCGCATAATCTCCCGCCGAGCGGGTAGGGCGGGTAGAGAACCGCGCTATAATAAGCAGCATGAACACTTACAACTGGTACGCGACATTGGTGAAGCCGGAGTGGGCGCCGCCCGCATGGCTCTTTGGGCCGGTGTGGACGGTACTCTACGTCATCATCGCGGCGACCTACGGAACCGTCTTTTATAAAGCGTTTACGGGAGCATTGCCCTGGAGGGTCGCGCTCCCATTCGCCCTCAACCTCGTCTTCAACCTCTCCTTTACCTACTTCCAGTTCGGCCTAGAGAACAATCTCCTTGCCGCCGCAGACATCCTGCTCTGTTTCGCCACGCTCATTTGGGCGCTGGTCGCCGTCTACCCGTACCTGAAATGGGTCGCCCTCGCCAACATCCCCTACCTCCTCTGGGTCGCCTTCGCGACCGTGCTCCAGCTTACGGTTACGTACCTGAATCGGTGATTACACCGATGTCGGCGAGGATTAACAAGGCTAAATAAGCCTTTACGGGCATGTTAAATAACTATAAATCGTTATCCACAATAACACTTGATTTAAGCCACGGAATCGTATATTATGTTAAATAATGAGTACGAATACTGAAAATAAGGCACAGTTTAAGGATATTCCGCTAAAGCTTTGTGAGCCAACATGGGGCTCAGACCTCGCAAGCGTTATACTCGAGCTCGAGCAGCTTAGGGTTAAGCGATTGGGTGGACCGGTGCCGCCGTACATTTTTTTTCAGTTGAAAGATATCTTTCAGATGCTTGAGAGCCTCGGGTCTGCGCGAATCGAAGGGAATCGCACGACGCTTGCAGAATTCGTCGAGCGCGTCATCGAACGCAAGAATCAGCCAATCGACGGCGACGAACAGGTGAAAGAAATTGCCAATATCGAGAATGCAATCGATTTTATCGAGGAGCATGTAAAGCCGGGCACTCCGATCACACGTGCGCTGCTTTCTGAAATCCACAAGATTATCGTCGAAGGGTTATCGCTGCCGCCGAAGGGTGAAGGCTCTCGAAATCCTGGTCAGTATCGCCCTATGCCGGTCACGATTCAGAAAGCTGATCACATTCCACCTGACCCCATGCGAGTTCCGGAGTATATGGAGGGGCTGATAAGTTTCGTGAATACCCCTGTGGAGTCGAAGAACGATTTGCTTGTGACTGCCCTTGCTCATCACCGTGCTGCGTGGATACACCCGTACGACAACGGCAACGGCCGCGCAATCCGCATGTTTACCTACGCTTTGCTCATCAAACAGGGCTTCGCCATAACGAACGGCCGCATTCTGAATCCGACGGCGATTTTCTGCAATGACCGCCAGCACTATTACGACATGTTGGCGCTCGCTGATTCTGGTGAACCAGAGAAGGTCTTACAATGGTGTGAATACGTTTTGAAAGGCTTGCGCGATGAGATCAAAAAGATCGACCGACTACTCGATGATAAATACATCACGCTTGAGATCCTGATGCCGTCTCTGGACTTCGCTCTGGAGAGGAAATTTATCACCGACCGGGAGCACGCGATACTTCATGCCGTGGTGACGAGCGAAGAGATGGCGGTGAAGTCGGCGGATATCGAGGCAGTCATCGGGGAAGTATCTCCCGTCCACCGATCGCGCATCATTCGCGATTTACGCGACAAGGGTATGCTCCGGCCGCTGAAAGAGAATGGTCGGGTCTACACGATAGGGTTTATGAATAACTATCTTCTACGGGCGGTTATGCATGTGCTCGAGAGAGAGGGATTCGTGCCGGCCTCGCTTAACAATAAATGACCCAACCTATGGATTCACAAAAGCAAAAGTGCCAGAAGTGCGGCAGCGAGAATATCATCATGGTGGAATACACGCATGATCACCCGGAGCATTACGACGGCGTGAGCGAAATCGCCTGCAACGATTGTAACGCCCGCTTCGGCCGATGGAGCGGGAAAGAGCTCGCCGAAGGTGAAGCTGAGAAAGCCTCCACTCGATTCGAGCAGGAATTACAGGATTAGTCCTTGCATTAGTCCTGTAATTCTCTAAACTAGGGTCATGGCAGGCAGGCGCAAGAGGGAAGAGGAGAATGTTCGCTCATTGATCCGGATGAGCAACGGTAAGAGCTATGCCGTGACGCTCCCTATAAACGTCATCCGCGAGTTCGGCTGGGAGAAGCGACAGAAGCTCGAGCTCACCATCGACGCGAAGCGCCGCCGCATCACCATCTCCGACTGGCCGAAGAAATAGATATGGCAAACAGTAATCTCACAAACGCAAAACGGGTAAAGAACGATGAGTTTTATACTCAGTACGACGATATTCAGAAAGAGATTGAGGCGTATTTGGAATATAATCCTGACGTATTCCGCGGCAAGGTAGTGTATTGCAACTGCGACGACCCGTTCGAGAGCAATTTCTTTCGTTATTTTGTGCTTAATTTCAAGAGGCTTGGATTGAAACGTCTCATCACCACGAGCTACAAACCTTCGCCAGTAGCCAATATAGAGCTGGCATTGTATGGCGATGATAAGACTCTCCCAAAATCAAAAGGTCGACCTAAGATAACTGCCAACAAGTTCATTATCAACGAAGTGCACGACATAGACGGCAATGGTGAGTTCAACTTGAAGGATGTCGCCAAGCAGTTAAAGACAAACAAACACAACGAATGGACACCGCTCGAAGGCGATGGTGATTTTCGTGGCGAAGAATCGATAGATCTGCTGAAACAATCTGACATTGTGGTAACTAATCCGCCGTTTAGTCTATTTCGTGAGTATATAGAGCAACTCGTTGATCATAAGAAGAAGTTTTTAATCATCGGCAACCTGAACGCAATCACCTACAAAGAAGTATTTCCGTTGCTTAAGGAGAATAAAGTGTGGCTAGGCAATAATTGCAAGGTCAATGGCGGCGCGATGTTTTTTGAAATACCAGAAATTGTCGCAAACTTGGATCAAGTTCGAGAAATAAAGACAGATGAGAATGGAAGAAAGGTGTATGTCACACGTGTGCAGGGTGTTCGTTGGTTCACTAATCTTGATCATGGCCGCCGCCATCAACCGATACCGCTAATGACTGAGGCGGAAGTGATTAAATTTAGTACGAAAAAACCTTTTGAGAAATACGATAATTATGACGCAATAGAAGTTGCGCTAGTAAAGAATATTCCAAGTGATTATGAAAAGGTAATGGGTGTACCGAAGAGTTTTTTGGATAAATATAACCCCGATCAATTTGAGATACTTGGTTACGATAAAAGCCACGACCTTAGGACAAAAGTTTACCCTAAACAGCAACAAATAGGTAAAGATGGGAAAGCGAGTAGCGTCACAAAGTTGAATGATGGTGGCGCAATAAAAGTCTCAAAAAAACCTGTCGAAATGACATATTATATAGTCGATAATGAGTACTACGTACAAGCGTTCAGTAGAATTTTCATCAAGCATAAAAAACCAACAAAATGAAAACGATTCTAAAAACTAACATCACTGTTAAAGATATTTGCGATGGGTTTGTCTATAACGAACTTGAGGGCAAGGGACTATTCGGTTTGTCTGGCAAGCTCACTATTCAGCCGGAGTATCAGCGTAACTATATCTATGCTTCTGATGGTGGGGAAAGAGAGGTTGCTGTTATTGAATCAATACTCAAAGGTTATCCAATAGGTTTGATTTATTTTAATAAGGTTTCTGAAAACAATCTGGAGGTTTTGGACGGACAACAGCGCATCACCAGCGTTGGACGTTTTGTGGCGGACAAATTTGCCATCAAAGATGAAAATGGGATGCAGTATTTTGGCACTATGGCAGAAGACAAAAAAGCCAAGATTCTGGAAACAAAACTGCTCATTTATGAATGTGAAGGTACTGAAAGTCAGATAAAAGAGTGGTTTAAGACCATTAACATTGCTGGTGTGCCTCTCGTTCCTCAAGAATTGTTAAACGCGATCTATTCCGGACCATTCGTTACACTAGGTAAAGAAGAGTTCAGTAACAGCCAAAATGCCAATATTCAAAAATGGAGCGCGTACATAAAAGGTAGTGCAAACCGGCAGGCATTTTTTGAGAGGGCTCTAGACTGGGTGAGTGAAGGAAATATCGATGGTTACATGAGTATCCATCGCAACGACAAAAATATTAAAGAGTTAAAAACATATTTCAACAGTGTGATTGATTGGGTCTCGAGTATATTTACCGATGTAGAAAACGAGATGCAGGGACTAGAATGGGGACGACTATACGAGGAGTATCACAAAAAGGCATACAATCCTGCGAAAGTATCAGCCGAGGTGAGTAAACTCTATGGCGATCCGTTTATAAGAAACCATAAAGGAATTTTTGAATATATTCTCGGAGGTTCCAGTGACACAAAATTGCTTGAGATCCGAGTCTTTGACGAAGCAACTAAGAAAGCTGTTTATGCAACGCAAACTGCTAAGACAGAGAAAAAAGGTGAATCAAACTGCCCGCATTGCGCTATCGGACATGATGCCAACAAGGGAAAGATTTGGAATCTGAGCGAGATGGATGCCGACCATGTAGCAGCGTGGAGCAAGGGTGGTGTGACTTCTATCAAAAACTGTCAGATGTTGTGTAAAACACACAATCGAGCGAAGGGAAATCGATAGTAAAGAATTTTATGATGGAAAGAATTAATAAGAACGAAGGAGTCGTCTCATTTCTCGGGTTAATGTTCACAATATTAACATTCGTCTTTGCTAACCAGAAGTTGTGGGCGCTCGGGGTATTCGCATTATTTGTATTTGTTGTCGGCGGTCTTCACATGCGAGAGAGAAGAAAATCAAAATGTTTTGATAGTATACGAAAGACAGCGAAAATACTCTTCATTGACGACAAGCATTGTGAAATTGTCACGAGTCTTCGTCGGAATAATTTTGATGTGCGAAAGATTGATGATATCCGTTCGTTAACTGCTGATCCGGATGTACAGTGGGCGAATCTCATACTTGTTGATTATAAAGATGTTGGCAAGAAACTCTTTGGTAAGAAGGAGGGTCTAGGCTTGATAAGCGAACTGAAGCGTATTTACGGAAACAAGAAACGCTACGTCATCTATTCGTCGGTGCAAGACTTTGATGGATTGGTCGAATTTCCTTATATAAGGAAGAACGCTTCTTATGATGAATTTATATCTCTTATTTCGACCGAAGTCGGCAAATTATGATTCATTTCAAGCTGACTAGTCCGGGAGGGGAGATTTTGATCAATACATTTCCAAATGGATTTCAAAGTCCAAGTAAGGACAGTGCACAAGATAAGCATCAAAGATACCTCAGGAAAGACAATCATACAGGGCTCTTTGAATTACTGCTTGTTGATGAAGAACGGATTGCAAATAGCAATAAGGTCTTTAACGCATTTGTTTTTGCAACCGAGAGTTTGTTAGGCAGTCTTGCATTGCATGCCTCAAATGAGGCGAAGGAGATTACTGACGATTACCTACACAACATAATCAAGATACACGGTAACCAAAAAAGTATTATCGAAAGGTGTGTTCTTACCGCAGAAGGACAACCGTCGTATAGTGATTTTGTTACTAGAGTCAAAACCGAATTAGTCCGACATCCTGACAACTTTGCAGAAGACATCTGTGCGCTTTCAAAAGAAATACGACTAGTGGACTATCATATAGGTGGCTACCGTCTGCTCAAAGATTCGTCACCTCGTATCAATATCACGGACAATCATAATTTAAAGAAATTTCTCCTCGGTTTGTCACACTTATTTTTTGATGCTTTTACACATAGACGAGTATTTTTTAGTCTGCATGACGTAAACGGTGACTTACTTTGTTCATTTGAATATGAAACGTTCAACATCGCGATGCATAGTTTCTTAGAAAATGCTGTTAAATATTGCAAACCTGATACACATGCTCGTGCATATACAAATGAATTTGGCCAGTTAATTTTCGATATGGTCAGTATACGCATCGAGGCGGATGAAATGCAGGAGATACGTAAAAGAGGTATATATGGCAAGAATGTTCCCGAGAATCTAAGAGGAAGTGGTATTGGTATGTATCAAATTGACAGGGCTATTAGGAGAAGTGCGATTACATTGGATATAAAATCTGATTCCTCGCAGTCATTTATAGATGCCGATGGGGTGAAGTATTGTTTAAATAAATTTATCTTCTCGTTCCCGAAATATTCATATTAGGCGTTTGCTCCACAGATCGGGAAATGATCTAATGCCGGAATGGCGAACAATCATCCGACAGGAGATGCTGGGGAGAAAGACGTAGTGGAATTTGTGCCTTGCCCGAATTGCGGGAAGAGGCTCATGGTTCTTCCACCGAACTACCCGCTGTTTGATGTGCAATGCACGGGATGCTCATTTCGTGCACAGGTAAAAACTAATCAAAGCAAGCCGAAATCAAAAGTGTTTGGTGCGGGATGGCAAATCATGAATAAGGTGCTCAAGGCGGGTTACATCACCCCGCCACTCTTTCTTAATTTTAAATGGACAGAAAAGGGAAATTCGAGACAAGAAATACGATTCTATCCATTCGTGCCGAAAAAGAATCTTTCACATTACAAACTTTCAGAAACCGCACGCCGAGCAAATTATGAAATGTTTACCTATATAGGAATGGATAAATTGCCGTTTTTCCTTATATACGAGAAATGAAAACCTCAGAACTGCCGATGGGGAAGTACCAGCACTACAAGGGCGGGGTGTATGAGGTGATCGGCATGGCGAGCCACAGCGAGACCCTTGAAAGGCTGGTCGTGTATAAACACGGCGACGGGGAGCTGTGGGTGCGCCCGCTCGCGATGTTTCTAGAAACGGTTGAGATAGATGGCCGCAAAGTCCCGCGGTTTAGATCCTTGGGAGAGTCACTTGGAGGCCTGGCCGCCAAGTGAAGTTTTGGTGGAGTACAATAGGACTCATAATGGACCAACACATTGAAGAGGAAGGACTCAAACATCTTGAACATATCGAGCAGGAGCTCGAGGAGATAAAAGACCGCACGCCTGCTCCGGGGCGCGCATTTGCGTATGGC
>Ga0172379_10006599_pt1 | contig 15429 bp, 16 predicted proteins | sample GrowelOW334metaG_FD_119756 | JGI IMG/M metagenome (GOLD analysis project Ga0172379, IMG submission 119756) | Groundwater microbial communities from an aquifer near a municipal landfill in Southern Ontario, Canada - Groundwater well OW334 metaG | ecosystem: Environmental > Aquatic > Deep...
GACGAACTCGAGGATAAATATGGCAAGAGAGTTGTTTATCTTGCTTCTACCCACAAGGCGCTCAAGGAAAAAGCAAAAGGCACCGATGCCGAAGATCTTGATCGAGACTTACTTTTTCTATAGTAGTACCTAATTTTTATAACAAAAAAGCCCGATCGTTGTCGGGCTTAGCTTTTTGGTGCTCGCTAAAAGCGAGGGAACTGCCGCAGTTTGAAGGCGATGATCGGGATCATGATTGCCACATACGCAATTGCCGACCATGGCCAGAGGTACGGATGAGTATGATGATGGGAAATAGCAGGAATGCTAAACCCGACCAAAACCAATAGCAGAACGAACCAGTGTTTGAGAATGATGAAAGGCCCAAAAACAAGAAATTGGGCAATCCGAGAGTTCACGCTGGTGCAGTTAATTACAAGCCTGACGTATCGCAGCCACACAAGGCCTCCTTTTCTCGATGGTACTACGAAGAATAGGATTTGTTATTCGCGCGCTCAACAGTGGCGCCGTCCAGTGTCTCGGACGCAGCAACTCCGAGGTATTCGAAATCATCTGCGGGAATCTCAACGAGGAGCGACATCATTGTGTGAAGGGTTTTTATTACGCGGTACTTTGGAAAGTGAATCTTGAATTCATCGGTAAACTGACGCAGCAATGTATCGCAGTGGTCAATTCGCTCGGTTCGCGTTCTCAGCCCTTTGGGGTTGATCCGTTCTTTGCTGGGGCTTACCAGACAACGTATGTTCATAGAACTCCTCCTGGGTGTCTCTCGGCAGATTAGCCCAAATATTGGAGAATTGCAATGATATCTAACCGCTTTCACTCCTGGTATTCTGGTACGAAATTTTGCGGTATAATCATATGTATATGAACTTTAAAAATATTACATTCGTTGTTCTCGGTTTCCTTTTTGGCGCATCTCCAGTTTTTGCTCTTGGAGCACCAAATGTGACTTCGTTTACCGCAAATCCCCAAACAATAAACTACGGATACTCCACTTTATTGTCGTGGGCCATTGATAACTCGTCGGGCTACAGCCTGTATTTCACTTGTCCGCCAACTGGTGTCACTATAAAAAGAGACACTGGTGTAGCTTTCCCTTGTAATACAAAACAATCAGTGAGCACTAGCTCGAACGACTCTGCAGCATTTTTTGTAAACAATGTTACGGGTAATCCGGTAGTTGTAATTGCTAAAATAATTCCGCAAGATGTTAGTGGTGCAGACTATAACTCCGGAGCGGCAACTGTAAATTTATATGTTGGAGCGGTCCCCAACCCAATCACGGATTTTTCATACGCAACAACTACCGCAACCGGACAAACATACCCCATAACACTTTCTTGGACGGGGGTAGAGGTTACGGGAACAAATATCCAATTTGAATGTAAAGACGGGGTTCAGGTTTATTCGACGAATCCTACGGTTTCTCTGCCTGTTGCTTGTGGTAAGCCAGCCTATGTTTCTGATTTACCGGCGAGCGGGACGGCAAGTGTCTATTTTGTAAATTCTAATCAATATCCCGTAGACCAAGTAGTGAGAATTTTTCCGGCTATCTCTGCAAGCGTTTACGATGCGACACATTCGCGGTCGCTCACTTTTAGTGTTCCCGCTAAACCGCCAAAGGCTGTGGCATCAATTTCAAGTTTTTCTAGCCCGCAGACTCTTATTGCATCGGGGCAAAATATCAATTTGTCGTGGATCACCAGCAATACGCTCGGTGTGAACTTAAAAATCTCGTGCGCTCAACAATTAACCTGGAGTAGCGTCACCAGTACTAGCACATTCCCGCTGCTTTGTGACACGCCAGGATTTATAACTGCGCTACCTCCTACGGGGTCAACAACTGTTTCTTTTGCAAATGGAAATACATCATCGATTGGCGTTACGGTCTCTCTGCTTCCTCAAAATTACGATGGTACATATGATGGTACCAATGTAAGCAATATTAGCCTTCGGGTTCTGGAGCCAGGCCACGTTGAACAGGCCCGGACTGCCCCTGGGGCGCCCTTGGTAACACCAGCCAACACAACAACTGGGACAAGTGTTTCGGCCTCTGCAACGGGCAAAACAGTACTTCACACACTCATTTTTTCATTGAATCTTCGTCTGGGGTCGCGAAATGCACAAGTTACAGCACTACAAAACCTCCTTAGACAAGATTCAACCTTATACCCGGAAGGTACAGTAAGCGGTTATATGGGCCCCGCGACGAAGGCGGCTCTCAAGCGATTTCAGGTTCGTTACGGCATTGCAAAACCGGGGGATGACGGGTATGGTTCGGTCGGACCAAAAACGCGAGCAAAGCTTAATTCAATTTCTACATTTTAATTTATGACTTTTGATTGGAAAAGCATGGAAGACAACGCGAGCCTGTTAGTTCGAGTAAGTCGAATAGTTTTGCTTGTCCTCATCATTGTTGGGATTGGCCTCATCATCACGCGTGATGAGTGGGTGCCCAAACTGGTAAACAGTATAATAAAGAACGAAAATCTTGGTGTGCTGCCAGTTGCTTCTTTCCCTGATACAAAAAATAAACTTCCTGTTGCTTGTACAATGGAGGCAAAACTATGTCCGGACGGAAGTTATGTCAGTCGTACGGGCCCTCGTTGTGAATTTACTGCGTGTCCAACAAATTTAGATACGAGCGGGATGGGTACGGTGAGCGGCAAAGTGTTGCTTTCTCCAACGTGCCCTGTGGAACGAATACCTCCTGATCCCCGCTGTGCTCCAAAGGGATTCGAAACGAACATCAAAGTATTAAACGCTGCGAGCAAAACTCTGTTAAAAACAATAAGCAGTAAAAGTGATGGCAGTTTTAGTTTCTCACTACCGTATGGGAACTATATAGTTCAAGCTGCTGGGGGTAGTATGTATCCTCGATGCACGGAAGTCGCACTTACATTTGACTCACCTGTTACTATTAAGCTCGATCTCTCGTGCGATACAGGAATTCGTTAAAGGAGTTTGCTTTATTATTGAGATAGATCAGTAAAAACCACAAGTCTTTGGCTGTAGCTTAGTTGTGCGGGACTCCATGTGCCTTCGCAGGTAATGATATTCAAATGGGCTCCACCGTCTTTTGATGAAAATACGTCTGTTGCATCTGCTGATGGGTCATAGCTACTCATTTTCCGAACTAAAAACGTGGTCGATTCTCCCTTGTCGTTTTGAATATATATTTTGTCTCCAGGGGCCAGTTCATTCAACCTACTAAATATTCCCGGTTTGGTAACCACACCACCACGTATTTGTGCAACATGGCCAGTAATAATGGCAACCCCTTTTTGGCCGGGTCGTACGCTACCGGTAAACCACCCAACATCGACAATGTTGTTTGGAATCTCCATAGTTCCATCAGTCTTGAGACCGTTATATTGGAATCCGGCATTAATACCAAGTTTCGGTATCGTAAGTCGCAAAGGTGATCCATCGTGAGTACTCGAAGCTACTGAGCTTTGCATGATCAAAGCGGGTGCTGACGAGGCCGCTGTTGTTGATATCGCATCTATAGACGGAGTACTGACAACAGCCAGAGTAGTACCAATATTTATGCCAATTTTGGCAATAGAAATTTTGCCGAAATACCCGGCATGTGGATAAATGCCAACGGAGGTTTGCCAGTCAGAGACTGCGATCTTTGTGAGATTCCCAAAATAACCGGTTGGCTTAGAAACATTCAAGAAGTGTTCTTTTATTAAAAACTGCTGCAGTTCAGATACATCCTTGCCCTTTGCGCCGATAGTAAGATCTCGTGCAAAAATGGGGCTACCGGCAAAAATACAAGGAGAAGACAAGACTGTAACAAGCAACGTGCTAACGACAAAGATTTTTCTCATATCGCTATTATCACATAGATTGCTCAATAAGTAACAATGGAGACGACTACTGCACGGCAATAGGGGAGTAGTTAGGTGGTCGAGCTACTGCGGGCGGCTTCCTCTTTTTTACTTTTTGCATCAAGGGCATCAAGGGCTGCGCTAATTGCTCCTGTATATTGTTCCGGCCGGAGAAAAACTTCGTTGTGCCCGCCACGAACAGAGTAAAAACCTGTTATTGCATCGGGCCCAAGTTCTTTCTGAACTCTATCCATTGGAAAAACTTTATCGTCCACACCGTGAATAATAGAAACGTGTATCCCTCGATCTTTTAGATCTTTCAGCATTTCAATTATGTCGCTTTCAGCGATTGCTTTAACTGAACCCCAAGAGCGTCTCAAATCTGCTCCTATAGCCCGAAGTGGCAACATTGGGCTTTGGAGTTTTTTGGGCTGACGATCTAGATCGGTGCGCTTTGCCTCATCTTTAAATTGGCCCACGAGCTCATTGGCCATACCCTTCACAAGACGAAATACATTGTCTTTGCCAATCATGCCACCAGGTTCAACTAAAACGATATTTCTGAATTTATCTGAGTTCAACCAAGCAGCGAGAATAAGATAAACGCCACCTTCCGAGTGGGCCACCCCGTCAGTTTTTTCGATACCGCGTTCATTTAATGCTTCCATAATAGAAGAAAGTTTCGCAAGCTCAACCTCTGCATGCCCAGCAGCATCCTGTTCAGTGACCGTTGGCCTTTCAAGTCCTTGTGGAGAATCAACGGCAATTACTCTGCGGCCGTCCTTCGCAATACCCACGATATTGGGCTCATGAACAATTGGCGTAGCAGAGAAACCTGGAGCAAATACGGTCGGCGTCTCGAACTTCAATTTTTTCGGAGCTATATCGTACAAGTTAACTTCTTCTCCACCTAGACGAACACGCTCGGGGTGTGCAAATTGCTCTTCGAGTGCGTTAAGAATTTCAAAATTATCTTTTGATTTGTCTTGCGTCTGTTCTTCGACCTTCTGGTCGAAAGTTTGCGGCTTGAATTCCATAATTTATTTGTAGATTCTATTCTATAAGTTGCGTAAAATCAATCTTAGCAAATTATAACTTGCGTGCTAATATACATACATGATACAAGACATAGTAAAATTTTTCGATAAACTAGAAGACAAGGTACGCATACGATTGAGCCACTGGCCAATTGTTTACGCAATGGTTGGTGCTATCGGCATCATTTTGCTTTGGAAGGGGATATGGGAGGCTGCGGGCGTGTTCCCCGTCCTCTTTGGATTGCCCTCAGCCATCCTTGGGGCTGTTATCCTTCTGATGACAGGGTTGCTCGTCTCTTTCTTTATCGGCGATACAATTATTCTTTCCGGAATAAACCACGAGAAAAAACTAGCAGAAAAAACTGAAGTTGAGGTTCGAGAGGAAGAGGTCTCAATTCACCACATCGTTGTCCGGTTGCAGGCAATTGAAAAAAAGCTTGATAACTTTGCGTGTGCCCCAGACAACCAGTCAGCTAAAAAAGCGGTTAAGAAGTAGCTCCTTTTATTGACGCGTGTGTACCGGCAACATGCCCGGTCGTCCAGCAGAGCTGTAGTGAATATCCTCCAGATTGTCGATCAAGATGAAGCAAGTCACCGGTAACAAAAAGGTTGGGAAATAATTTGGAACACATTGTTTTGGTATCAATTTCAGTCAAAGATACGCCGCCATCTGCAACAACTGCGCGATCATACCCCATGAGGCCGGTAATTGTGAGAGGGAGCGCCTTTAGGAGTACGGCAATCCTTCTTCGTTCTTCTTTTGTGATGCTGTGAACCTTTTTGTCGGGTTCTATGTTACTTAAAAGAGAGAGAATTGCGTCCCTTGTTCCCTCAGGAACAATTTCCTCAAAGATGTTTTTGAGCATTTTGTTTTTATTTGCATCAAATATTTTCAATATTTTTGCTTCGAGTGCTCCTTGGTCAGTATCCGGGTAGGCATCTATCGTTGCAGTAACGAGACCTTCATGTAATAGGTCATCAACCTTTTTTGCGCTATTCAATATAAGTGGGCCCGAGAGTCCGAAATGTGTAAATAAAATCTTTCCTAGTTTTTTAAATTTTCTCTGTCCATCTACATAAAAAGTAATTCTCATGAATGATAGACTCACTCCAGAAAGCGATTTTACCCACGACTCTTTGACTGCAAGGGGAACAATAGAGGGTTTAGGGGCAATAACATGGTGTCCAAGGCGCTCAAGCCATTTCATGCCATCTCCGGTCGACCCAGTCTCTGGGTGTGATTGACCACCTGTTGAGAGGATATAACTCTCGGCGGTGTATATACCATTCTTGGTACTGACACCGGTGATTTTTCCATTACTAGATTCAATCCCACTAACTTTGGCATTTGCTATTACCGTAACGCCTGTTTTCTTGAGGATCTTCTCAAGGCAAAGAAACACATCGAGGGCACGCTCGGTCTTAGGGAAGGCTCTTTTACGCCCCTGGATTACGAGGGGGAGACCGTGTGACTCGAAAAAGGCAAATGTCTCCCTTACTCCAAACTGAGCGAAGGCTGAATAAAGGAATTGCTCGCCTTCACCATAGTGTTTTAGTAACGCCCGCGTGTCATATTCCGCGTTGGTGATATTGCATCGGCCTCCACCAGTAATTTTGAGTTTTTCGCCAAGAGCTGCATTTTTTTCGAGCAGCAGCACTTTAGCTCCATTTGTAGCGGCTACACCTGCAGCGAACATTCCGGAGGCGCCGCCCCCGATGACAATAACGTCGTACTCCTCACTTCTTGCTTTCATTATTTATGAATATAGCATAGCACAGAGCTTTTGTTGCTGTTTCGCAGCTAACAATATAAAATATACGTAACACTGAAATGTCGAATATCGCTAAAAAATTTTCCACCATTGCTTTTGACCTCGATGGGACACTCGCAGAAAGTAAATCATCTATAACACCAGAAATGTCCGGGCTCTTGTGTAAACTTCTTGAGCAGTACAACGTAGCTGTTGTTTCCGGTGGTGCCTTCCCGCAATTTCAAAAACAATTTCTTGCTAATCTCTCGTGCTCGTCGGAGGATTCACTAAAGAAATTATATCTATTCCCAACGAGCGGCAGCGCACTCTATATATATGAGAACGGGTCGTGGCGTGTAGTTTATGAAGAGCTGCTGTCAGAGGATGCAAAGAAGCAAATTATTTCAGCATGGGCCAAAGTACTACACGATAGCGGAATTACACTCCCAACCCCTTCGTATGGGCCAGTTATGGAAGACCGTGGGGCTCAGATGACGTTTTCTGCATGTGGCCAGGATGCGCCGATAGCTATAAAATCGACCTGGGACCCGGACCAGAAAAAGAGGCTTGCCATTAGGGATATGCTGTTGCCGCTTTTGCCAGACTTTTCTATAAATATTGGAGGGTTGAATACCATCGATATAACAAAGAAGGGCGTAGACAAAGCCTATGCAATGGGCAAGATTATGAGCTATTTGAATGAATCAAAAGATGATATTATGTTCGTAGGCGACAAACTCGACCCGGGAGGCAACGACTATGCAGCTCGGCGATCTGGTGTGACTTGTGTAGCGGTCGCCAATCCAGATGACACTGCAGTATTAATCAGGAAGTTGATTTCCGTAGAATAATCCGCGTGCATTATTTTTTATAATCTAGAAATGAAAACTCTAACTGTCGAAAAACCATGGGGAAAGTTTGAGCAATTCACGCATGATGAGATTTCGACTGTTAAAATTATCACCGTCAATGCCGGCGGGTCGCTTAGTTTGCAGAAGCATGAAGGGCGAACAGAATTTTGGTATGTAATCTCCGGACATCCAACAGTGACCCTCGGTGACCATGTGGTACAGGCAAACCCTGGCGATGAGCTAAACATAGAAAAAAAAGAGCCGCACCGTCTTGAAGCCCCTAAAGACATGGTGCAAGTATTAGAGATAGCCCATGGTATTTTTGATGAAAGTGATATTACGAGGCTTGAAGATAAATATGGCCGCACCTAAAAAGAAAAAAGTACGAAATGTTATACAAAAAGCTCGGACCCAAAAACCGAAGCTCACGTTGGTAAAAAAAGCTAAACAAAAATCAAAAACCAAAACGAAGGTGCCAGTCAAGTCTAAGCTGAATAGAAAGGCGGTAAAGCGTACAGCAAAGAAGGTTGTCAGGAAAGTTGCCAAAAAACGCATCGTCAGAAAAGGGAGAAAGCTAAATGTCCGACGGCATACAATAACAAGGCCCAATCTTCCCTTGATCCATAAATTTGTTGGGAACCCGATAATGGAGCCATCGGAACATTTGTCATGGGAGTCGCATGCCGTTTTTAACCCTGCGGCAATATTATATAAGGGGCGTGTACACCTTTTTTATCGCGCGTTAGGCTCTGATGGTGTTTCTCGATTTGGGTATGCATCCAGTAAAGACGGAATTAATTTCGACGACAGGCTTCCATATCCTGTTTTTGTCCCTGAAAATAGAGTGACGGCAAGCAGTCACTATCCATTTACCTCGCCCGCTCGTCTCGTGTATAACACGAGCGCATATGAGTCTGGAGGCGGGTGGGGCGGGTGTGAAGACCCCAGAGCAGTGCAGATAGACGGCCGCTTGTACCTAACCTTTAATATGTTTAACGGGTGGAATTCTATGCGCGTCGCTTTTACATCAATTGATCTGGAAGACATGATACAAAAGAAGTGGAAATGGGATAGTTTTACTTATCTTTCCCGCCTCGGTGACAGACAAAAAAATTGGGTGTTATTCCCTGAGAAGATAAACGGTAAATTTGCTGTCTTTCACAATCTTGATATGGGGGACCCAACCAGAGTGCATATTGCATTTTTGGATGATTTGAATGTATACCAGTCGCCAACCCAGGATGAAGCTCCTGACCCTCACACGTTGCCGGATCACATAGTCGCATGGCACAATCGTACTCGAAGCGCGGCAGCACCGCCGATAAAGACTCGCGATGGTTGGCTTTTGTTTTACCACGCAATGGACAAGGATGATCCGGACCGCTACAAGGTTGGTGCATTGTTATTAGACTTGAAAGATCCTACAAAGGTTCTGTATCGTTCGGCATACCCAGTGCTTGAGCCTGATGAGTGGTACGAGAATGACTGGAAGCCGGGGATTGTCTATGCGAATGGCGCAGTGGTCAAGGATGGCATTCTCCTCTTGTATTATGGTGGAGGTGACAAACGCATCGCGGTTGCCTATGCCAACCTTTCAGATTTTCTCCATAAGCTCAAGAGTAAAGAACATGCAGTTTTAATAAAAAAGACATTACCATTAGAATAATTTATGTACGTTGTTAAACGATCCACACAAAACCCAATTCTCGTCCCTGATAGAAACCACTATTGGGAGGCAACGGCGACATTCAATATGAGTGTCATTAAAAAAGGGAGGACCTACTATGGTATATACCGTGCTATTTCTGCGACGGATAAACTTCGGAAGCCTGAGCAACTTTCCACAATAGGTATAGCAAAAAGCGCCGATGGCATACACTTCGAAGACAGACTGCCATTTATTACACCTGAAGAACCATGGGAGCAGTATGGTTGTGAAGACCCTCGAGTGACTTTTTTTGAAGGGCAATACTATATTTTTTATACAGCACTATCAGTGTATCCTTTTTCTGCACCAGGAATAAAAGTTGCAGTCGCAATCTCAAAGGATTTGAAAAAGGTCGAGCACCGTCATTTGGTGACCCCCTTCAACGCAAAGGCAATGACACTTTTTCCTGAGCGTATCGACGGGAAAATAACAGTTATTCTTTCTGTAAATACAGACCAGCCTCCAGTTAAAATTGCCATAGCGCAACTTGATCACATTGAACAATTATGGGACCAAAAATTTTGGGAAAGATGGTACGCAAACCTCGATACACATACGATTGAATTGAAAAGGGGACCCGGCGACCATGTTGAAGTTGGGGCAACACCTCTTAAAACTAGCCACGGTGGGTGGTTACTTGTATATGCGCACATTCAGAATTACTTCCAGACGTCAGAGCACCTGGATAGAATTTTTGGAATAGAAGCAGTATTGCTCGACCTAAGGAATCCACGCGAAATAGTGGGGCGAACACTCGGCCCACTATTGGCCCCAAGCGAAGCGTACGAAATACTTGGCACGGTTTCAGACGCTATATTTCCATCAGGGGCTATCATCCAAAAAGAGGTCCTTTCTATTTATTATGGAGCTTCCGATACAACTGTTTGTGTTGCAAACCTCAACATGTGTGACCTCATCGCTACAATGTGCCCGATTACTGCACCTCGGCACAGTTTTAAACGTGCTAAAGTAAATCCGATCATTGAGCCCAACAAGCTCCATCCTTGGGAGGCAACCGCTACGTTCAACCCTGCAGCTATTCGCATACGAAACACAACGTATATCATGTATCGTACTCTGGCGAACGATAATACCTCGTACATTGGTCTTGCACTGTCAAAAAATGGCATCACTATTGACGAGAGGTTACCCGAGCCAATCTATGTCCCCCGTGAAGGTTTTGAACTTAAGAAAGTTGCCAATGGTAATTCAGGCTGTGAAGATCCACGAGTGACACAGATAGGCCAGTCGTTGTATATGTGCTACACCGCATTTGATAGCATTGGTCCGCCACGCGTTGCTATTACCTCTATTACTATTAAAAATTTCCTATCACGAAATTGGAAGTGGGAAAAGCCGGTGCTTATTACACCAGAAGGTTTTGACGACAAGGACACATGCCTTTTTCCGGAAAAAATCGGAGGGAAATATTTTATTTTGCACCGTGTTGCCAGTGAAATTTGCGGAGACTATTTGAAGTCACTGGATTTTGACAAGGAAAAAATTAATAAGTGTATTCGAGTCATCGGCCCTAGGATTAATTCTTGGGATAGCTCCAAAGTGGGGATAGCGACACCTCCAATCAAAACTCGAAAGGGGTGGCTTCTCCTCTATCATGGTGTTTCAAAAACACATAGCAGCTATCGACTTGGTGCTGTTCTCCTTGATCTAAAAGACCCCGCGCTTGTTATCGCTCGCATGGCAGATTCAATTTTTCAGCCTGAGGCACCATACGAAAAATTTGGAGTAGTAAATAATGTGGTATTCCCTTGCGGCGTCACAAAAAGTAAGGGCATACTATACATATACTATGGCGGCGCCGACACCGTCACTGGTGTAGCAACAATCGAGCTTGATATTCTGCTAACAGCACTAACAAGGGATCTCGGGAAAGAGTGAGCCAGGCAACAATGTGCAAAAGGGTGGGGGTAGTAGGTGTTTTCTTGGTGCAGGCCTAGAGCGATAGCGCTCCAGTTCACCTGTTGCGCTATCGCTATAGGTATCTTAAAATTAGGGTGGTTCCAATTATCAGCTAATTGTTGCTCTATGTTTACACAATTATTACAGTATAACGATGTTGGGCTGTTCCTCTTGAGGTCCGCAGTCGCAGTTATTTTTATTTATCATGGGCTGCCCAAAATATCAAAACCACAAATGATGGCGCAGGGGATGGGGGTGTCTTCAATGATGGTCATTGTGCTTGGCTTGGTTGAAGTGCTTTCCGCTCTCGGGTTGGTCTTGGGCGTGTATATACAGCTGTCTGCCTTGCTACTTGTACTAGTAATGGTGGGGGCAATAAAGATGAAGGGTATAAATTGGGGCGTTCCATTCTCAGCAATGGATAAAACAGGTTGGGAGTTCGATCTAATATTATTTATAACGTGTGTTGCCATTTTGTTAGGTGGAGGCGGTACAGTTGTGCCCCTCTAGCTATTTGGCAATCTATTTAGTTGAATCAATATCATGCCATATAGCAAACTCGAAAAGTTTATGTGCGCATACTGCGGTTCGGAGTCAAAGGATAAAGCCGGTACTTGTTGCGGCGAAGAAAGAGAAAGGGTCTGTAGTTTCTGCGGTCATCCTCACAAGGAGGGAACTACATGTGATTGCGGGTGTGACGAATTTTAATGTGCTTGGTCCAACGACACGCAGCCTTCTGTGCCAATAGGGCTTCGAACTAGCGTTTTAGGCTTGAACCGTGGTACAATGGTACTGTTATTAAAAGCGATAATTAAATAAATATGGCAGCAACAAATTCAGCATTCATGAAGCCGATGAGCGTTAGCGCAGACCTCGCAGTAGTTGTGGGTAAGGGGCCAATGCCAAGGTCAGAGGTGGTAAAGAAACTTTGGGTTTATATCAAGGGCAAGGATCTCCAAGACCCAAAAAACAAGCGAAATATCGTAGCAGACGAGGCGCTCAAGAAAGTTTTTGGAGGAAAGGCGGTAGTGAACATGTTTGAAATGACAAAACTTGTTTCAAAGCATCTATCTTAGTCCTTAGCTAACCGGCGATAAATTTCTATCGCACAAATATGCACAATATTGATCCGCATAAAACTGGATTGTGTCTTGGTGCACTAGTAGGCGGCGTCCATTTTGTTTGGGCACTTCTCGTACTCTTTGGTCTTGCTCAGCCGTTCTTGGACTTTATATTCATGCTCCACATGTTACGGCCAACCATAATAGTGGACGGTTTCAGCGCTATTCTCGCGCTTTCTCTCGTACTGGTAACAGGAATCATTGGTTACTTAATGGGATACTTTTTTGCAGTAGTTTGGAATCGACTTCATGGGTAAAATATTATCGCTTTCTCCCCAGGAACTTAGGGTGCTTAAACCACTCAATACCCCGCAGAAAATTCAAAGTTTTTTGGATACCCTTGCTATTAATTATGAAAAGCAGGGTGAGACGTGTATGTCCCCACGCCGTGTGCTGCGTACTCACCGAGCGCATTGTCTTGAGGGTGCAATGCTTGCCGGGCTTGCGCTCTGGATCCATGGAGAAAAACCGTTGTTACTTAATCTCCAGGTTCTGAAAGGCCATGGCGACGATGACCACGCTGTTATTCTCTTCAAACAGAACGGAAGATGGGGTGCGATTAGTAAAACTAACCACCCGGTGTTGCGGTATCGAGACCCAATTTATCATTCACCGCGCGAGCTTGCATTCTCTTACTACCATGAATATTTCCTTTCAAAAAATGGCAAAAAAACATTGCGTGGCTATTCAAAACCAATAAACCTCAAACGTTTTGGGACCAAGTGGGTAACTGATGAGAAAGATCTGTGGGATATTGCTGAGAGTATTTACGACATGCCCCATACCAGCTTTGTTCCAAGAGGTAGCGAGCGCCTGATTCGTCTTGCACACCCATTAGAGCGAAAGGCTTCCAATATTGTTGAGTGGAGCAGAAAGTCAAAACGCACATAAAGAAAAGGCGAAACACGTGGTTTCGCCTTTGACGTTATTTCCTCCGCCGTCTGATTGCTATTCTTTTTACCTTTTCAACACTGACGGTTAATTTGTAATCAGGGTCCAGGTAGCTCCCATTGCAGATCTCCGCCACCTCGTCTAAGGTTTTCCCCCCAAACAGCAAACCCCATGCCCTTTTCTCTTCAGAGGTGGTCCTGATTGAGCACCGACTTTCATTTTCTGCTACTCCTGCACCTATGGAGTAGTAAAATCTGACGAGGCGCACCAATATCTCCGGAGCGGGCAAATTACGAAAAAGAATATGCCATGCCTCGTGTAAATAGCAGGGAACCCACGATATGTTCCCGCGGTGATTTCTGCCACCCGTACCCCCAATGCTAGTTGGTTTGCGGTGGTGCTTTGTCTTTTTAAGAGGGTTGACTCTCACACCAAACTCCTCAGTGCAGATTCCAGCCGCTCTCTCTCATCGCTCATGAGAACGTTATAAACATCATCCGTTTGTGTCTCTACCCACGACTCATCCATCTCAGGATTAAGTAAGTGCAAGGCCACATGGATGAGGATATACGCTTTATCTTTGATCGGCGCGCCGCACCACATACCTCCGGGGAAGCAGAGGTTTCCATCGATTTTGATCGGTGCGCTATTGCTGTCCAACAAGGCAACGATTTTTGGAATATGAGCTTCAGGGTAAATGCGAAGGGTCGCCTTTGGTGGCTTTTCATCGCTCTCTGCTCCTATCATAGTGTCCTCCTCAGGGAAAAAATAAAGAACAATTCCTCTTTCAACCAACGAATACGTTCATTGACTGAAAAAGAAGCTGGTTCCCACAAAAATCGGGAACCAGCAACAGTAAGAAAGGAGGAGACTATGCTGCTTTTGTCCAGGTGCTTGGTCTTGCTCGCGGCAGACAGTAGCGACCGTTGACGATGAAGATGATCGTTCGTTTTCCGTTCGCATATTGAAGGATATGAGCATGCGAGTGGCTGCTAGGACCACCTTTTTCATATTCCATCTTGTTTGCACTCGTGCCGGCGCTGTAGCAGCCACCAACAATTTCTGCTGTGTGGCTGTGGCCCTTGTTGACCTTCACGCCGATAGACGAGAGATTCCTTGTTGTTCCTCGAGCACCATTGGCTCCTTGGTCTCCATGGAAGCCGTGTTCGACGTTTCCGATGACAAAGCTTTCGCCCTGCTCAAGGAAACGCACATTCCTATGCACGCGGTCTTTTGCGTACAGGATGAAGGGGTCAGGAATCTTAATACCCCCATTGGTTTTTTTCACACCGTCCATCACCGGTACAAGGAGTCTGGCGTAGAACTTGCTGTTCACCGGATCCTTGCGGAAATCGTACTGAGGGTCAGTGAACCACTTGGCCATCGCACGATCATGGTTACTCGAGACAACGAGCGTTTTACACTCGTCCGAGGTAACCCGATTGATGAATCGGATCGTTTCATTGACTTCCTTTTCCACATCCTCAATACCGAATTTATGCTTGCCATACTGGAGAAGCCAGTCCTCCTTGTGGTGATGGTTGCGAGTATGGAAGTCGAGGACATCGTGGAGCGCAAGGTAATGAGGGCGCACGAGCTTCATGATGCTGTCCTTAGCATCAAATGTTGCCCGGATGACATGGTCACATTTCCAGCGCACATGGATATCGCCAGTGACTAGGGACTGCGCACGTTTTGCGGGCCGCCAACCAGTCGGAGAAAATTCCATGTCGAGGTCGATAATACAACCATCGTCGTCTGTGGTGAGCTCACGAAAATAGAATGTCTCACCCTCAATTTCAACGATGACAGCACCGAGGCAGTGGTTAAACTCTCCAATGTCTCCCGTGAGTGTGTCGGAGTAGTTTTTGTTCACCGTACACGCGCCCGTGGTCAACATGACTTTCGGGTGCTTGTGCTGTGGGACCGAGATTGAGCGGAGCGCACGACTCCCATGCCCGACGATGCCACTTTTGTCTTTCGTGAAGGGGTCGAGACGCTGAAGCGGGTTGTTGCTCGCCCATTGGACCTTGGTGTTCAACACCATTATCCGCGAGTTGAGGAGGCATTTTTCTTTGAGGATATATGGCATCACTTGAGGATCCCATACCTCTTCCTTCTCCCGTTTTTGCTTATTCGTTTCACCCTGACTTGTCGGGTTTTTGTATCGACTGCGAATGACCTTAAGTTCGGTCGGGTAATACTGGCTGTAGTACTTGACCATGTTTTTCAGTGTTGCCCACGTTTTCTTGTGCACATCGGTGTTATTCTGGGCAGCCGTTACGATGAAAATCTGGCGTCTCGGTCGTGC
>Ga0172379_10006600_pt1 | contig 15427 bp, 14 predicted proteins | sample GrowelOW334metaG_FD_119756 | JGI IMG/M metagenome (GOLD analysis project Ga0172379, IMG submission 119756) | Groundwater microbial communities from an aquifer near a municipal landfill in Southern Ontario, Canada - Groundwater well OW334 metaG | ecosystem: Environmental > Aquatic > Deep...
AAACAGTAGTCACCGAGCTTTGTTCCCCTGTATGGATAGAATACATTCACTCCGCTCGACGTGGGCGCGATCTTCCTATTCAGCTTTATCGTGTCCCACAACATCTCCTCCGTCTCTCCCGGGACACCGATTATGTTCAGGGTGTTCATCTGGATCCCATATTTTTTTATGATCTTCGCGGCATCTATGATCTGTTTCTGCGACATCCGTCTGTTCATAACCTCATTTCTTATATATTCGTTGCCTGACTCGACGCCTATCTGTATCCTGTAACAGCCCGTATCTTTAAGCAGTTTTATAAATTCATCGTCGATGACCGTTACGCGCAGCTGGCAGATGAACTTAATGCCGACCCGCTTTTTATACTTCTCGCAGAATTCTTGTCTCCATTTTTTGTTCATGCCGAATATGTCGTCTAAGAGCCATACCGTTTTGACATTAAATCGTTTAACCGTATCCTCTATCTCGCGAATACTCAACTCCGCGCTCTTCTGCCTGGGAAAATTCTTTGGAAGGCCGTAACACTTTGCTAATGTGTGGTTGCTGCAATATGAGCATAAGAACGGGCACCCCCTGGAGAAGAAAAAAGGCGCATATCCGCTGATCTTTAAAGTATCCTCAAACGGGTATACTTCCCTGTCCGGAGGCGGCAGATCATCAAGATTGTTTATAAGCGGCTTTAACCTGTTAGCAACAACTTTTCCGTCTTTTACATAAGCGAAATTATCCGTATCTTGATACGGCCTGCCGTTATCTATCTTATCCAGAAATTCGATAAATGAATGCTCCGACTCCCCTATAAAGATACCGTCGAGGGCTTTGCTTTCCAGCAAACATTGCGGATTGATCGTAGGATGAACGCCCCCGCATATAGTGATTATCCCGGGAGACATATCCTTTATATTAGAAGCTATATCTTTTACAGCGCCGAACTGAGAAGACACGGCCGTAAAGCCAACGAGCTTGGGATTGAACTCTTTTATATCATCAAGAACCCTGGAATATTCTTCTTTTTTTCTTACAATAGTTACCTTTGCCTCATGGCCGTTCTTCCTGGCTATACTGACGATCGAGGCTAGCCCAAAAGCAAAACAATCATCATGAAACCCTTTGATATTAGTATATACAAATAACGCTCTCATAGTGTTTTACGCCTTTTTTGAAGTTTTAGTAATAACATGAATAGTCCATCACCCTACATCGTTTAAAACGTTTTAAACAATTGTACGCACTCCTACCTATTATGTCAACAAAATTCTCACTATAAACTGAGGAATTCCTTGGGAGATATGGGATAAGATCACAGGGGATGCCTGCCAAGATAATTAAAAGGCATATCGCAATCTTGGCATCAGCTTTAAGGCAATATCTCTAACGCGCGCATTGCCTATCACCTGCACCCAATGCCGCTTATCTAAAGGCAGTGTATCTATATAACCGTTTATGTACTCGGCATCGACCTGGAAGAGCTCGTTCCTTTCGGAATCGTAGATATTAATATAACGATCGACCTCCGAGCTGCTGTTATATTTAGTGTCGACCAGGCAACCGTTCTCGTACTTAAACCTTCGGCTGATGGGGCTTGTTACCACGGTCTTTCCGAGCATCAATTTTAATATACAATTGGGCACCCATGCCTCCGATAAGAATTCTATGTGGCTCATGGGGCCGTACTTACTATATTGGTTCCCGGCAAAATACAGCACCCTCTTATCGTTATAGGCTTGGAGGTCTTTGTTATCACGCATATTGCATATGACTTTTTGCTGATGGACGTTCCATCTCTTCCAGTGGTCTGAAATGCCCAAAACCGTGAATATGAGCAGTATCACGATCGCATATTTCACAAGTTTCGGAGCAGGCACCAGAACGATCAAGTATGTAAGGAGGAGCGCGCCGTATATCGTGACCCTGTTGCCCAGATTGAAACAGAGCTGAGGATACCGTCCCGTAAGGGCAAAAACCCCAAAAGATAGCGCTACTAATATAAAAAGAGAGATGACGAGCTTCAGGTTATATCTAGCGGCAGATCCTTTGATTATCTTATAACATATTAGAGAAAATATTAAACCCGCAACGATCGATTGCAGCGATAATTGGGAAAAGGAATAGTAAACTTTAAGCCACATCTGGGGGCCGCATACCGCGTCGACAAAGGTCAATATCTGCAATATATACTGTTTCATAACGGCCGTGATGCTCAAGGCCTCGAGCGTCCTCGGGTGGCCTATCTTCATGAACATAGTCACCGTGATAAAATACGCCGCGTATATGATATTCGGTATTATGATGACCGCTGCCTTCTTGTAAGACTTGTTCATGATGAATAGCGCGAAGAGCGCTATTGCCAGAGGAGTACTTCCATACGAGATGAATGATGCTATGAGTGCGGCTAGAAAAGCAAGCGTCAGCTTATTGTTGTGGGCAAGATAATAGGCGTACAGGTAGAACGCGAACGTGAGCGTAAGATATTGGCACATGAACATATAGACCGTGGAATCATGCGACGGGAAAAATATAAATAGAAAGGATGCGAGGATCGCGAGCGCTTCATCCATGTATATCTTGAAAAATTGCGCGACCATGTAAAAGGCAAGGATAATATAGGCTATCTTGACTATATTGACGGCAACGGCGCTTAATATATTAAAAAAGTGATACCATAAGTAATGGGTGAAGTGCATGACCGGGACATCGATGAAATAGAAATTGCCGTGAGGTATCAGGATATTCTTGAAACTTGCGGACTGGGAGCTCGTCATGGCCTCGAAATCATCGGAGACTAGCCCTGTGTTTATAACAAGATAAGCGATCAAAAGGAAGAAGAAAATATACAGCAGGTTCTTGTTGTTCATTTTTTTACCGTCAGCATTTTATAAGTAACATAGATAAACCGCCTGGATAAATAGAAGAATACCCTGAGCAATTTATAGGCCATGCCCGGCAAGGAATACCATTTACAGTCTAATGTTATGACATTCCCTCCGGCAAAAGAGGACTTAAGCATCCGCTTGATGCCGCTGAAACTTAGGTAGAAGGAAAGGTTCGCGAACATGGTATCGAACATAAGTTCATATACATTGGTACCATCCGTTACATAGGGCAGGTCGTCCCCTTCCCACATATACTGGACCGCGAAATTCCCCCAATTCTTTTTTATGAAAAGCTTATTCTCCGCCTGAAGCTTCGCAAAAACCGGAGTACCCGGGTACGGCGTCAGTATGTTGAAACGTATGCTCGACAAAGGCAGGGACTTCGCAAGCTTTATGGCGTCGCGCCTGTCTTTCTTTGTTTCAGTGGGCAGTCCGAAGATCACAGTGGTAGCTGCCGCAATGCCTTTCTTATCGGTCATGCGTATCGCGTTCGCCACATCCTCAACGGTCTCGCCTTTATTTATTATCTTCATGAGAGATTCGCTGCCCGTCTCCAAGCCGAAAGATATCATCTTAAAGTTCGCGGCCTTTGCCTTATCGAGTATCTCATCGCTGATATTGTCACCGCGCATAGACCCGTGAAAACACGCCTTTTCATGCAGGCCCTCCTTCATGATGGCGTCGAGGAGAGATATAAAATGCCCTTTGTTCGCGGCGATATTGTCGTCCATCAGCCATATCGTCTTTTGGCCGTACTTTTCTATCAAAAGCTTGATCTCATGGATCGAGCGCTCGATGCTGAAATAGCGGTATTTGATACCCGAAATGCTGCGGGATGAGCAGAATGTGCATTTATAAGGGCAGCCTCTCGACGTGAATACTCCGCCAAATGACGGGTATTTGTCTCTGTCTTTCTCAAAAAGATGGTAAGGAAAAGGCGGCACCTCATCGAGGTTATCGATCATCGGCCTGTCCGGCGTGTGCGTTATCTTATCTTCTCCCCTAAATGATATGCCCTGGATCTCGTTATAGCGTTTGCCCGACATAACGAGGCGCACCAGCTCTTCGAAAGTCTTTTCGCCCTCACCCCTGACGACCACATCTACGCCATCATGTGATAGCGCCTCTTCAGGGAGAACGGTCGGATGTATGCCGCCGAGAACTACAACCGCTTTAGGGTCTATACGCTTAACCATCTCGGCGATCTCATACGCCCTGCCGGAGTTGATGGTCAATACGCTCAAGCCCACGATGCGCGGCTCTTTCATGGACGCCATAAGCGCTTTCAGCTTATCGTCATCCAGCGGATCCAATTGTTCATCGATTATACGGGGCTGGCTCAGGCCGGAGGCGATCAAGACTGACGCCAATATCCCCAAACTGGTGGGAAAGGTAGTGTTCAGGATTGCATTTATTACTTTACTCTGCGAAACAGAGCCAATCTTAGGATTGACGAGTAAAACATTACTGTTCATGAAGTTCCCGGGCTAGCCGCACTCAAAGTACTTGATATACGATATGCTAGGTATGATATTTAGTTTGGCTAATATCTTAATAACAGGCCGCAGCAGCTTAATATATCTGTAATTTGTGGGGTAATCGCGAAAAGTCTTGGGCGGCTCTTTGACAAAACCCTCGATATCCTTCCAGGTTATCCCCAGGCGTTTTATGCAGAGATCTATGACTTTAGGATCTTCGATCACATAAATATCTTTCATCCTGTTCATCGCCTCTTCCCTGGACATCTGCCCTGACCTTATAAGCGCCGAATAATTAAATCTGCGCCTGTCTATATGGAACTTGACCCGATAAATATATGTCAGCAGACTTTGATACAGGTCGTCATAATAATGCGCGCCCGGGTAGACCCACCCAAGCTCTTTCTTTATGATCTCTTCCGCGTCCGTCCTGACATAGTTGACATAATTAAGTACGGGTATAGACTTTATCCCTTTTATGATCGTATAGTAAAATATATGGCGCAGGTCGAGATTGAATCCGGGATCTTCGGGCGTCCATTTTCTCAGCTTAACGGTCCCGAACTTTTTATGCACGCTCCTCAGGTAAGCCCCGTCGAGATAACTCCACTCGAGCGGACTTATGCCTTCCGTCTTGAGCGAATGCCCCAGGATTATATACTTAATATTTTCTTTCGCGGCGATACCGTATAAAGAAGTCGCTATGCCCAGATCCGTGCCTTCTTCCATTTCAGGCGTCGATGCTTTCAAAAATGCCAGCTTCAGGTCTTTGGACTCTCTCCAGTCTGAAGCGACGGTCCTCATCTCCACATTTAACCTGTCCGTGGCTTTTTTCATATTCTCGCCTGCAACAGGATTGCCGAAACCGTCGTTAAAATGAACGGCAAGAGGCCTCAAACCGAGATGTTTTGCTAGATACAGCGTGTATGTGCTATCGCGCCCCCCGCTTATTCCGACCACGCAGTCGTATTTACTGTGCCGGCCCTTTTTCTTGATAATATCGACGATCTTTGCGAGTCTCTTCTGGCCCTCATCGCCCACAGGGTATTCTTTATCAAGCTGATCATGGATCTTGCAGTAGCTGCAAACGCCGTTCTCGTCGAACTTAGCGCCGGGAACGGTCGTATCAATCAGGCATCTTGAGCAAACCTTATATTCCATTTTTTATGTATCCTTTTTTTACCAGCATCTCTCCTATACCTGTACCTTTTTCTCTTCTTTCAGGTATATCTATAAAAGTTGTAATAAGCTCACCGGCAAATTCATTGTGGGATCCCTTGGCAATGACGCCTTCCCTGCCCACCGCAAGAGAACACCCTACCATCTTTTTACCTTCATAAGGTCCTCCGACTATATAGCCGACGCTGGTAGCGCTTATGACGATGAGATCATGTAAGCTGGCCAGCGTAGAGAACGGCTTGAACCATTTTGCCCCATACGGGTCATTTCCCTCTACTACCGAATAGTCCACCGTCCAGGACGAAGGAGACAATATGATCTGCGATCCCATGCGGGCCAATGTGTGGCCTATATCAAGCGAATCAAAATAATTATCGGCGCATATATTGACCCCGATGATACCGAAAGGCGTTTCAGTGACAGAAAGAACATTCCCTACGGCGTAAAACGGCTGTTCAACGGCAAGAAGGTTTATCTTATGGTATTTCAAAATGATGTTCCCGGAAGGGTCGATGAATATGGCGGTGTTATAAACGCGGTCCTTTGTCTTTTCTGTCAGGCCTGCGCACACATAGATACCGGATCCTCTGGCATTACGGCAAAGCTTGTCGCTGTATGGACCCGGTATAGGCTGGGCCTCTGTTTTGGCGCTGGGATGGGTCCAGGCCAGGTCAAGAGTTTCAGGCAGCAATACTATATCGCATTTTTTCGCGGCTGCTTCTTTTATCATCTCTTCCGCCCGCATAAGATTGCGGTCAGGTTCTCCGCCCTCGACTAGCAATTGACCCATTCCAATTTTAATACGTTTAGTCATACGGTCGCATTCCTTCAAACCTATTTATACAAGAAATACAGGCTTCCCAATATCATAAATATAGCGATGACCTTATTTGCCGTAACGCTCTCTCCGAAAAATATGAATGTAAGTGGTACGATGATAAGGCAGCTGAGCGCTATAGACAGAGGATACGCTACGGAAAGCTCCATCCTGGACACTGCAACGGCATACGGCAGAGGCGCCAACAGAAAAAGCGCTACTCCTACAACCGCAAGCGGGGAACGCATGAACATGAGAAAATAGTCCGCCAGCACCTTCACAGAGCTGACCTGCATTCCGCCCAATTCGTTCATCTTCATCTTAATAAAATACATGCCCATTACATTCATGATCACGCCTATAAAGAGCATTCCCCAGCTTAAAAAAATATCTTTAGAGTGCATAGCTATTTCGATCCTTCTTCCGGTGAAGAACTCTTCTCGATAAAATAGAGAGGCCTCTTGCGCGACTCGTCCAGGTTGCGCCATAAATACTCTCCGACCACACCGAGGATGGTAAGCTGGATGCCGCTCATCATGAGTATGAGCACTACGATCGTCGTCCACCCGGCGAGTATATAGGTGAAGAATAATTTATCAACGACTATATATATAGCTCCTAGCCCTCCGATCACCGACATGATCATGCCAAATAACGATGCGATCTTTATAGGAACGCCCGAGAACGCGATTATCCAATCCTTGGCCAGTCTGAACCGGCTCGTGAATTTCCACTTGGAACTGCCAGACAAACGCCGGCGTCTTTCGTACTCTACGGAATCCTGGTTAAACCCTAGCCATGCTATGAGGCCAAAGAGCGACGTATTGCGTTCAACGCATGAATTGATCGCATCTACGACGATCCTGTCCAGCAAAAAGAAATCAGCGCGCGACAGATCTATCTTAGTGCCTTTCGTGCTCAGCAGGGAAAAGAGTATCTTGTAAAATAATTCCGCGGCTTTACGGTTATGCCACGGCTCGTTCTTTCTGTTATTACGAAGAGCCCATACGACCGCCGCCCCGGCTTTGCGTTTTTCAAGCATTTTTTTAAGGCAAGCCGGGTCATCTTGCCCATCGGCGGAAATACAGAGAACGGCCTCTCCCTTGGCTTTTTTTATCCCGGCTCTTAAAGCCACATGACTGCCGCTCTGCCTGCTCAACCGGACGCACCGTACTTCTCCGGCCTTCAGCGCATCAACGGCCTCGAACGTCCCGTCGCTGGAGTGGTCATCCACAACTATTATCTCATAACTTTTGACGCCCGAATCAAGCACAGCGGACTTGATCTCGCCGATCACGTGTTTTATATTTGTTTTTTCATTATATGTCGGGATAACGATAGATATCATATCCGTACCCTCATTTTACTTTTTTACCAGCACCAGGCAGGCTTCCCTGCTGTACTGGCGCAGTTCATCTTCACCGACCAGATAGATCAATTTTTCCGCTAACTTATGATACTCTGTCCCATATTGCGGGTTCTTCGGATAGATGACCGCCGGATAGATCACCCGCGTAAGAACGTCATAGATACCGAACCTTATGTCATTCTTTATGATAAAGTGTTTTGATACGAAAGGCATCAGCTTGTCTTCGTCAAAATCGAAATTATGCCATACGCGTGGCATTGAGGGCAGGCCCATTTGATTACGCAGCTTATTAAGCCGCTGCCTTCCCTGCTTCATGCCTTCCGTCAGGATCAGCTGCCCGCCTTTTTTTAATATATCGGAGATGTTAGCTATCGCTTTTTTTTGCTTATTCCAGCCTGTCAGATTTATCAGGCACCGCGTAGAGACGACCGCAGAAAATGAACCTTTTTTGTATGGCAAAGACAGCACGTCCCCTTCCTCGAAAACGATATTCTTCCGCCTGAAAGCAAGATTCGCAGATCTTATCATGTTAGACGAGTAGTCGACGCCGGTCACTTTCGAACATTTGGTCGCATAGATGGAGGCGCTGAAACCGTTGCCGCACCCTATATCCATCAAAACGTCTTTCCTTTTAAGGAACTTTAGAATGCTGTTTATTTCCATCGATACCTGGTTCAGGTCCCCATGGGTCACAAGCTTACCGGACGGCTTTGAGACAGCTAAATTTTCCCAAAACTTAAGTATCTGTCTGTTCAGTTTATGTCGTTTACGCATTTTTTTTGATAAGGTTTATCACTTTATTGGCTTGCTTTAAAGTCATTCCATAGAATAAAGGTAAAAGAATGACAGAACGGCGGGCTGACTCTGAATTTTTTAAAATTACCGAGTTGTTACTATACGGTTTTTCCTTATGGGCATTCATAACACCGCAACGCGATGAAACTCCGTTTTCCAGCAAATACTGCATGAGCCTGTCGCGGCTCAATGGGGCGTTGTCCAAAACTCTCAAGGCGTAACTCTGCCAATTGCTCCGGCAACACTCAGGTTCGGCGGGCATTCTAAGCCGGGGTATGCCGCCAAGCTCTTTATTGTAAAGATCCGCCAAGGCCCTCCTGCTGGACACTATATCAGCCAGACGCTTCAGTTGCTCTATCCCTACAGCCGCCTGAATGTCTGTCATCCTATAATTATATCCCGTCGTCAGATATGATTCAACTGATACTTTTTTGGACAAATGCCTTGCCCTGTCCGACATATTCATACCATGCTGTCTCAATAAACGGAAGCGCTGGTCATATCGGCGGTTGTTCGTAGTGAGCATCCCGCCGTCTCCCGTTGTCATAACTTTGCGAGGATGAAAGCTGAAGCATGCTATATCGCCATGAGGCCTGCCGATCTTCTCCCAAGCCCCGTTCCTCATCGAGATCTCGCTTCCTATGGCGCAGGCCGCATCTTCCACTACCGGAATATTGAATTTACGCGCGATGGACAGGATAGATCGAAGATCGCACGGCATGCCTATCTGATGTACTGCAAGAATGGCGCCTACGCGCCCGTACTCTTTATTATGTTTATCGATAAAGGCGAGCGGCGATTCTCCCCGCGCCATCTTTTTATCCATTTTATAAAAGATCTTGCCGTTACGTTTCACGCACCTGTTTTCCAGGAGTTCTCCTATTAATTCCGGAGACATGTTAAAAGTGCCTGGTTTTATGTCGACAAAGACCGGTTCCGCCATACAATGACGCACTGAGTTGGCGGTCGCTATAAAAGAGTGGCTTGCGGTGATAACAACGTTGCCCGGCTTAACGCCTACGGCGAGCAGAGCAAGGTGCAGGGCGGTCGTACAACTCGAGACCGCGCACGCATGCGACGAGCCGACATAGGCGGCAAATTCGTCTTCGAAGCGCTTGACCATCGGCCCCTGCGTCACCCATCCCGACATGATGGCCTTTGTAGCCGCAGAGCACTCCTCTTTTCCCATAAAAGGCCTGGCGATCGGGATCATCTTCTTCATTTCCAATTTTCCCCTCTCTCCTGACGAAGCAACGAGGATATGCCGGCTGGCCTTGACGCGAACCACTCCACCGTCTTCTTCAGTCCGTCCTCGAACGAAATTTTTGGCGACCATTTTGTGATGCTCCGGAATAACTTCGGATCCGCATACAAACGCAGTACATCTCCGGGCCTATCACCTTTATGGGTTATGGCCGATTTCTTGTTGCCAACTATTCGGACGATCGACCCGGCAAGTTCATTTACGGATATCTCGAAACCGCTCCCCGCATTAAGGGTCTTCCCGACCGCCTTCTCCGACTTGGAAGCCAAAATGAGCGCTCTGGCCATATCTTCTACGTAAGTAAAGTCTCGCGTCTGCCTGCCATTCCCGAATACCAGTATCGGTTTTCCGCCTAGGGCCCTGATGATGGCCTTAGGGATCACTTCTCCCGCATCTCCCTCATGATGGGATCTTGGTCCGTATGTATTGAACGGGCGCACAACTACCGCGCTAAGTCCGTAAGTCCTGTGATACGCTCTCGTATAAGCTTCCCCGGCCAGCTTTCCCGCACCATAGACGGTGCAAGGCCTCGTCGGATGGCCTTCATCCATAGGAACATATTCGGCCGTCCCGTAAACTTCGGAGGACGAACAGTAGACGAACTTTTTGACGCCTTCTTCGAGAGACCTCTGCAGCACCAGAAGAGTGCCTTCGGCGTTCACTTTATGATTTTCAAAAGGATGTTTTATCGAGTGCCTGACGCCCAGGCATGCAAGGTGAAATACGGTATCGATCCCGCGGACGGCCTTTTTTACATCGCGCCTGTCCGTTACATCCCCCATCAGAAGTTCCAGAGAACCGCTATTGAGGTGGGCCTTAAGATTTTCGCGCTTGCCGTTAGCAAGGTTATCGAGGACCCTGACGCGGTAACCGTCAGAGATTAGCGCATCCACCAGATGTGAACCGATAAAACCGGCCCCTCCGGTCACCAGGACCTTACCTCTTTTTGAATTAGCCCGGCCGCGCTTCAATGCCATATCTTATCCCTTAGGAGACGATTTTAAGCTTCTTAGCGGGATTACCCGCCCACACCTGGCCGGGGCCTACGCTCTTCGTGACGACGCTGCCCGCCCCTATTGTAGAATTACGGCCTATCGTTATATTGCCGAGGATCGTTGCATTGCTTCCTATGGAGACGTTCTCTTCTACGATCGTCTTAACGAACCTTCCCGACCAATCTTTCTCGGACTCAAGCGCCCCATCCGCATTGACCGACTTGGGATGATTATCGTTGATGAACATTACTCCGTGTCCGATGAAGCAATTATCGCCGATAGTCACGCCTTCGCATACGAACGTGTGCGACGATATCTTGCAGTTCTTCCCTATACTTGCATTCTTCTGCACTTCCACAAAAGCGCCTATCTTGGTATTGTCGCCTATGGAGCAGCCATATAAGTTTATATATCTGGCGAGCTTTACACCCTTGCCTAGTTTTACATCCTGGGATATGCTCTGGTAGTCGCTCATAGCTTTATCTGCTTTCCCGAGAGCTTCAGGCTCTTGTCTGACGCCTCAAGCATATTAACTATCCTTAACCCCGCATGGCCGTCATTTATCGGGGTCGTGTCATTCAGGATACAATCCACAAAATACTGCAGTTCCGCGTGAAGCGCTTCCACGCGGTCTAAGAACGGCACCCACATATCCCCGGACCGGTATTCCATAAGCAGATTATAGACCCCTTGCGATCCTTTGACCTCGACGCCCTTATCGTACACCTTTATTTTTTCATCCGCATGCAGGTCGTCCCAAATGAGCATCCTCTTCTCTCCGCCGATGAGCGTCATCCTTATCTTGACGGGCGACAGCCAGTTCAGGTTAAAATGGGCTATAAGATTACTCTTAAAGTGCACGGTGATATAAGCTATATTCTCGAGATTCCTGCCGAAATGGTCGACACCGGTCGCGGTAATGGCTACGGGTTTCTCTTTGATCACATAATCCATGACGGAAAGATCGTGAGGGGCAAGGTCCCATATGACGTTTACATCGTGCTGGAAAAGTCCCAGATTAACCCTGGTAGAATCATAGTAATAGATCTTTCCCAGCTTATGGTCATCGAGCAGCTCTTTGATCTTCTTGACCGCTCCGGTAAAAAGGAATGTATGATCTACCATGATCTTTAAACCCTTCTTATCAGCCAGTTCTATCAGCTTTTCGGCCTCTTTTACGTTTGTAGTGAAGGGTTTTTCGACAAATATATGCTTGCCATTATTAAGGGCTTCTTTTGCTAGGGCATAATGAGATGAAACTGGGGTTACTATGGCAACTATATCTATATCTTTAGAAGTGGTTATATCGCTGTGATCTGAGCATGTAACTATATGAGGGTAAGCCTTTTGGGCGCGAAGCAGAGCATCCTGCCTCTTGTCGCAGACTGCGGCCACCTTGACGCCTTCGATGGCGCAGAAATTGCGAACAATATTCGGGCCCCAATATCCATAACCTATGATGCCTACTTTGAGCATGTGCACCGCCTTATGTATATAAAAGTGATATTATATCTCAATGCCATGAACAAATCAAAAGAAATGAGGCGAAAAAACGGCCTAAAGATCCACGTCTTCCTTTATCAATTTCAGGCCCTTTGCCCCCTCATACATAATGCGCTTTACCGGCATCTGTTTCTCCGACCGGGTGAACATCGGCTTAGACACCGGGGTCAGGTTTGTGTAAAAATCCATGTACGGAAGCCCGTCATTCTCGATGGGCCCGATGTTGGAGATGATGATCTGCGGCCTTCCGCTAATGACATCTTCCACGCTCGCTATGCCGCCAGATCTATTCCTGAAATAGACTCCATAGTAAGCGTCAAAGACGCACCATTTACCGTTGATCCTGGCGAACGAGAGGTAATATTTCGATCTGTCCGCTCCGCCGTATACCGTACGCCAGAATGCCGGGATACCCGAATACGAACAGAGCGCCGTAAAGACATCCTGGTGCTGCTCCGGATTACCATAACCCTTGGTTATTATCGTAAGGATATGGTCATCGACGAGCGGGAACCCGGCAGGGACATCAGCAATATTCTGCCGCGTCCAATTTAGTATAGCCAAGACCTTCTCTTCTTCCGTCTTACAGCCCCTGGTGATATCCGAACTGATCCGCGCATATTCATAATGGCGCGCAAGGAACTGGGTCCACTTTGCGTAAAGCGGCATGTGGATATACCCGATCTTCCCGTCAACTCCCTGCCGTATGGAGACATCCATATTCGCTATCACGAGCACAGAAATACCGATAACGAGTATTACAAGCGCGGCCTTGAAATTCTTTTTATTCATAGGCTTCGACCAGGCATTTTAAAAAAAGCGGGGCTGTATATTGAAGGGAATATTTCTGCATGACCTTCTCTCTTCCCTTCCCGCCCATTGCACGACGAAGGCCCTCATCACCCGCCAATTTCGAGACGGCATTTACCCACTCTGCTTCATTGGAGGCAAAGAAACCGTTCACGCCGTCGTCGACTATATCGAGATTTGCTCCTACAGGAGAGACGACCACCGGAAGGCCGCAGGCCATATAAAGAATAGCCTTGAAACCGCACTTACCTTTAGCCCATTCGGTGTCCGGAAGCGGCATTATCCCTATATCGAAGCTATTCAGGTCAGCAAGCTCTTCTTCCATCTTCCATTTTTTATATATAACATTGCCTTGCCGCTTCTCTTTAGACCCGGCGCCGACGAGCTTAAAGGTAATGTTCTTGTGCATTCCGGATAGCTTGGCGAAAACCGGCTCGAGGCTGTGAAGAAAATCTTTTGTAGTTCCGCTCCCCATCCATCCGATCACCACCTCGCCGTCAGCTGTCGATCTCAGGCGCCGCTTGTATTTTCCCGTATCGATCGAACTGGGAATAACTATGACGTTCTTGTTAAATTTCAGCGCGAACTGTTTAAGATAATTATTACCGGCGATCACGCATTTACTCATCCCGATGATCCTAGCCACCTTGCCCGGGCTCTTGAACCTGTCTATGTATATATTTGCCGAACTAGTATTTGGAAGGAAGATGGCGTCATCAAAGTCGAAGACGATCGGCTTTCCCATTCGATGCAGGATCGATTCTATTATGGCTCCTCCAAAAGGAAATGCTTCGCGGTGTATGAATATGACGTCATATCCTACAGCCCTGGCCAGGTCCAGGATCCTGTTGATCGTACAGATCGCGAACCAGAACGCCTTTTGAACATAGTGGTAAGGCAGGTAAAGGATGTCGTAAAACCTTTTGTTGATAAAAGGCCTTACTCTGTATTTCACGCCATTCTCTTCGAGAAACGGCAGGAACTGCTCCACCCTTATCCTGTTCGACGCGCCTTCCGTCGGATAAGGTACCAAAAAAAGGACCTTCACTTCGCTCCCCCCGCCAGGATATTGTATATCCCGGCATATTTATTCACACCATCTTTGTAAGAGAGGTGGTCTTCCGCGGTCTTGCGGCATCTTGCTTTCAGGCCTTCCCCATCCGATTTAAGTTTACATAATTCTTCGACGGCGTTCAAATAGTCATTTTCGCTGAAGTTCTTCACTACAACTCCGACCCTATTCTCGCGAACCATCTCTTCCGTATCGCCTACCCCGGGGTTTATTATTACAGGTACTCCGGAAGCAAGGAACTCGCCCATCTTTATCGGCGAAGACCCGAGCTTGTTATATGCGCTGATAAAGAATATGCCTGCGTCTGCAAGCCGCATATAGCGCGGCATATCATCGAACGGCGCGTTATGTACCACCTTGATCCTGTCCATATCTATCCCGAGCTTATGGACGCGCTCAGTTATGATAGCAGGATCATCCGGAGTGATGACCATAAAGACGGTCTCCGGTATTATGTCGGCTATGGCCTTAAAAAATCCCAGCATCTCGTCTAAAAGATAGAACGTTCCTATCTTGCCCGGATAGAGCAACACGAATTTTCCCTTAAGACCTAAAGACGCTTTCAGTTTTGAGATGTCTTCGTCCTGCCCCGAATAATCAAATTTAGCGATATCTACGCAGCACGGGATCACATCCGTGGGAATATCGCGTTTTGCGAAATAGTCTAGCCCCTTATTGTACTCGAAATGCTTTTTGGTAAGGACGGTCACCGCGTCGGATATCTGCAATAAATGTTTTTCCGCTCTCTTCACCATGTTAAACGTAGAGCCGTTCTCCTTCCAGAGCCCGCCGGCCGCCATCTCTTCGGCGAGGCGCCCCCTCATGTCAAAAAGTATCTTTACCTTCAGGACTTTCGAGAGGGGTATCATGATCGTGCCGGGCGTAACGCCTCTTAGATGGACGATCTTTATCTTCCTGGAGACGACAAGATAGAACGTAACGAAAACGCCGACCAAGAGATCGAATATCGTGGCCAAGACGCGCGGAGCTTTATGGTACCTCAGATAGATCCATTCGATCTTCTCGGAGGCGAGTCTGTCTTTCAGGTCGCGTATACGCACCTTTCCCGCCATGAGAAGGTCTCTCTTCTTTTCATAAGTGACCAGTACGAACTCGTATCCTTCTTTGGTAAGGTCTCTTAAATAGGGTAGTGCCTGTGAAGTCAGTATCGGCTCCAATAAACCGTTGTATGACAGGAAGAGAACCTTCATAATTGCTTTCTTTTATACGGTTTTCTAATATCTGAAAGAAAGATACGCATCACTTGCGGGA
>Ga0172379_10006601_pt1 | contig 15427 bp, 15 predicted proteins | sample GrowelOW334metaG_FD_119756 | JGI IMG/M metagenome (GOLD analysis project Ga0172379, IMG submission 119756) | Groundwater microbial communities from an aquifer near a municipal landfill in Southern Ontario, Canada - Groundwater well OW334 metaG | ecosystem: Environmental > Aquatic > Deep...
CCACGCGCGTGGAAAAGCGGGCGTACTGGGACGAGACCGCGTACTACGGGTTCTCTGCGAGCGAGATCGACGTGCTGGAAGAGGCAACCGACCGCCTGCACCGGCTCTGTCTCAAAGCCGTGGAGCACGTCATCCAGCACCGCAGGTACTCCGAGCTCGCGATCCCGAGCAGTGCAGTGCCGCTCATCGAGCGCTCGTGGCGCGAAGAGCGGAAGCAGACACGGAGCGTCTACGGACGCTTTGACTTCTCCTTCGACGGCGAAAGAACCCCCAAGCTCCTGGAGTACAACGCGGACACGCCCACCTCGCTTCTGGAGGCCGCAGTGATCCAGTGGTACTGGCTCCAGGATTGCTTCCGCCACAACGATCAGTGGAACTCGCTCCACGAGCGGCTTGTGGAGGCCTGGAAAAAACTGCGCAACAAAGCATCGCATCCGATCCTCCACTTTGCCCACATGGAGGACATCGAGGATGAGATGAACGTGGCCTACCTGCGCCAGACCGCAGATGACGCAGGATGGAAAACCATGGGCATGCGCATGGACGACCTCGGGTGGGACTCCATGGCTCGCACGTTCGTGGACCAGCAAAACGAGCCCGTGCACACCATGTTTAAACTGTACCCTTGGGAGTACATGGTGCGCGAAGAGTTCGCCGCCCACCTGGAAGAGGCGCCGTCCATGCGATGGATCGAGCCTCCGTGGAAGATGGTGCTCTCCAACAAGGGCATCCTCGCCATCCTCTGGGAGCTTTTCCCGGACGAGCCCTGTCTCTTGCCCACGTACTTCGACGGACCGCGCGACATGCAGTCCTACGTGCGCAAGCCGCTCCTGTCGCGCGAAGGTGCGAACGTGGAGATCGTGACCCCGGACGGAGGCGAACAACGCCCCGGCATCTACGGAGAAGAGGGCTTTGTCTTCCAGGCCTACGCCCCCTTGCCCGTGTTCGACGGCTACAGGCCCGTGCTCGGCGCCTGGGTCGTGGATGGCAATGCCGCTGGCATGGGCATCCGCGAGTCCACAAGCCGCATCACAGACAACCACAGCCGCTTCGCCGCACACCTAATCCTCTGACCTGACCCCATCCTCTCACGAGAGCAGGGGTCGTTTTTTTTTAGAACGACCTCTTGACAAGCACGGAAAAACAGCGCTAGCTATGCGCACGTTCGCCACAAGAACGGAAAGGACACGGAGGAAGCCATGGATCAGCAGGAACCGTCGAATCCGACCGTTGCTCTCGAGACGCCGACCACGGTCGTTGCCGAGCCGACCGGCCCCAAGCCGCCGGAGCATTGGTTCAAGCTCAACTTCCCGCACGAGGAAGCGCACAAGAGTTCGCCAGGTGTCATCTTCACCTGGTGCTTGCACCCGGATCTCGTGAAGGAGCTCCAGCAGAGGAACATCTGCCACCCAGCGCTCCTCGTGGTGGCCGTGGACATGGACAAGATGAAGGGGCTCTCGGACTGGATCAAGACAAACAGTCCGCAGAATCACGAAATCGAGGGTCGGGTCACTGCCCTTCGCGTCGTGTTCCCGCTTGACCAGGGCATGGGCCGCATCGAGTTCCACCGTCCTGGGCGCTACTGCCTGCTTGCGACCATCATCGCCGAGCAGGCTCATACCAAGGACAGCACGGACCTGGTTCACGCACGGCGTCTGAACGCGCTCCACTCGATGTGGAGGGATCGCTCAAATGGCTGGCACCTGCTTCTGCTCAACACCACGGCTCTTGCCACAGGCGAGCTCGCCTTCGACACACAGCCGAGCACGTACGGTCTTGAAGACTTTACAGCGGTAAGCTACTTCAGCCATCTCTTCGTCGAGCGTGACAAGGACGGCCTCGCCAAGAGCGTCGCCGGGGTCGAGGAGACGGAGATCGAGATCGACGAGAGCTTGTTCGCCAAGGAGCCTCCGCAGTGGCTCCAGAACTGGGGCAACCTGCTCTTCGACACGTCGCCTCGGAATGAGTGCGACTTTCGCAGGCGGCTGATCCTCGCGTTCACGCTCCAGCCCTTTCTGGTCGCGATCTGGCTCTTGTTCCGAACGCTCGTGTACGGCGTCATCGCGTTCTTTCTCGCGCTCACCGGGCATCGCATCAAGCTCAGTGCCATGCTCCAGTCGTTCGGAAGTTACGGACCGTTCCGCCGCTTGCTGAACGGGCCCGACATCTTCGAGGACGAGGGTCTGTGGACGCGCACCCGTAAGGACAAGACCACGCGGCCGTGGTGGCAGGCAATCCTCCTCATGCCGATCACCTGGGTCGTAGGATGGGGCATCCTGGAACTGCTCGTCCGCATTGTCGAGCGCGCACCCAAGTTTTCTCTCGGAGTCATGGGCGGCGTGGCATTCTGCGTCATGGCCGGCATCCTGGCGTATCACCTCATGGCACGTAGCGCGCACCTAGCGGCACAGCCCGACGTACTCGCCCAGCGGACCATGCGGTTCTACAAGACGCGCCTCGAGCCGCTCACCTGCACGCTCGGCGGGCCGCAGGATGCAACGTTGAAGGCGCTCCCGCCCTCGCACCGCACGCTCATCGTCAGGTTCCTGGACCTGAAGCAAAGGGTCTGCCTGCCGTTCCGCGGCTGAACCAACTACGCACGCACCATTTTCTAACCTGACCCATCCTCTCACGAGAGGAGGGGTTGTTTTTATATTTTGTTGCAAAAAAAATACGACCTAGATCAGGTCGCGAGAAGGTCGAGGGCGTGGTGCATGAAGAACTTGAGGTTTACTGGCGATTTGAGGTCAGCGATTTCCTCTGCTGTCACCCAGCGGGATTGCCGAGCCACACCATCGCCAGGGCTAACCACCGTGCTCGAGGAGGTCGCGAAGTAGAGGTGGTCGAACCAGTGGTGACTTCCGAAAGTCACATCCAAGAGCGCAACGGGATGCGGGATGCGCAGAACGCCCTCCCATTCAGTCTGAGCCATGCCTGAAGCGTCGTAGAGTACGACGTCCAGGCCACATTCCTCCTTTGTCTCGCGCAAGGCCGCTTGGTGGGGGAGCTCACCACGCTCTAGGCCTCCACCCACGGGCATCCAGAACTGCAGGAGCTCATGCCAATGCACCAACGTGCGAAATCCATTCACGATGATGACCGTTGCCGTGTGCCGACGCTCTTGCACCGCAAGGCGCAGTTGAGTCTGTGACTTCCTAGGCTGTCTCATGTCCTTGCCTCCATCCGGACGCACTTCATCACAACAGAGCCATCTCTTCAAGTCGCCAGGCAAGGGATTCCGAACGAAACGAGAGGCGATAGGCGTTTGTTTCATCGGACACGGAAAAATAGTAGACCTTCTCGTGACCCACACGTTCGCTATGAATCAAATTGACTTTGCGTACTTGGTAATATTTATTGCCCCATTTAAAAACCATGGGTTCAGGCCGTTCATGTCGAAAGGCGACTAAAACCTCTACCGACTCTTGGACGGCTTCGTATGACATACAGTTTACACCAAAAATGGATTACAAGCTTCGAAAGGATCGGATGACCGCACGAACAACGCCTTGAATTAAAGGATCGTAACAATAAATTGGCTTCATGGTTTTATTTGCAGGCTGAAGGCGAATGCGATTTTTTTCACGATAGAATTTTTTGAGCGTTGCATACGAATTGTCGAGTAATGCCACAACAACGTCTCCATTTTTCGGCGAAGGATTACGCTCGATAATCACAAAATCTCCATCCCAAATGCCTTCGTCAATCATGGAGTCACCGCGTACACGAAGCACGTACGAGTTAGCAGAATCTGGAACAAGATCCACAGGCACAGCAAACGTCTCACGCTCCTCAACTGCCTCAATAGGTAAACCGGCCGTGATCAAACCCTTCAGGGGAAGAAGGACACTTCGGCCCCACTTCATGGCCTTATCCGTGGGTTCGAGCTCGCGATTGCCTGCTCCTGCTTCATTGGCTCGCAAATACCCACGCATGCGCAAAGACTGAATGTGCGCGTGGACCGTAGAAGGGGAGGCAAGCTCAAGTCCGCCGGCTATCTCACGATACGACGGAGCAAATCCGCGCTCGTTGATGAACTGGATAATAAAGTCCAGGACATCCTTTTGTTTTGGTGTGAGAGGCGGGAGCATATCTAGAACAAAAATAGAACACGGAACAGGTTCCGTCAAGCACGTGCATTTCCTAGCTTTTTGAAAAGTTATCCACAGTCCCCTCGCCTTTCTCCTCAAAATTTTTTGCAAACTACACAAGAAATTTTACCCCCTGTCAAGAGGGAAGATGTCGAAAAATCTATAAAGAAATATTTGTTCATGTCTCTCAACGTGTTTGATAGACCCACGAAGATCCTTCGTCTGACTCAGGATGACCTTTTATACAAAGACTGTCTGCGGCACGAAACAAAACAACTTTTATGCTCACACTCCCCTTTTACTCCCCACAACTTATCCACAGCGATCTGAAAAACCATGGCACGATAGGAGATGAAGGCGCGAGAACGCGGCATTTCGTCCGCGGATTGCGCTGAACAGTATTATGCCTCTTGTACGCATCAGGCGACATATCTGTCGCCTGACACTCTTCGGATTGCTTATTCACCTTTTACTCGGCGTAAGAATGGCACGCGCCTCGCCAATAGAACCATCTCCAGAAATATTTCCGGAGACCGTGCCAGAACCAATAGCCGACCCCATTCCAGAACCGGTCTTCGCAACAGAAGCGACGTCTACATGGCCAGCCGATGCCACATCAACAGAGATCGGTCTGTTCGAGACTGTCGCAACAACAACCATTGAAACACCTTTTGTGACTGTCACAACAACCACTTTCGACTTCGTGACCTCAACGCTCACTTTTGTCACTTCAACACCTGACCTATTCGAAACCACCACCACAACCCTCACAACTCTCAAGATGCTCTCGGCTACCACGACCGTCGCTCTCCTCGAAACCACGTCTACAGAAGCGACCCTAGAGCTCGCCACCTCCACCACAGACGTTCTCATCGTAACTTCGACGCTTGAGCTTCCACCTGCTGAACCGCCTGTCATCCTTCTTCGTGAACTTAATCCCTATCCCCTTGATGGCCCAGAGACCATTGACCTACTCCTTTGGTACACCACGGACACGAACTTCCTCGCTGGATGGACGCTGGCAGATCTCCAAGGCACCATCTTTCGCTTCACATCAACCACACCCGTTGAGGTCACCTCAGACGCACTTCACATCCACGCCACGCTCTCCAGCAACCGGCTGAACAATAGCGGCGATACGGTGATGCTACGCGATGCAGAAGACCGTCTCATGGAGAGCGTGACCTATGTACGTGTTCAAAAGGGTCAACGATGGAGTCGCGGCGCGTTCTGCGATGAAGAGTGGCATCTTGCGGACGAATTCGGCGTGCGCATTGAAGAAGAGGTCGTAGAGCCGACCGTCGCAGAGCCGACCGTCACAACACCTCATTCAATCAATGAAACCGGGCCTATTATTCTTATCCATCCCACGACCACGCACACAACCACCACGAGTGCTACGGCACCTCCTCGTCAAAAAACTACCACACAGGCAAAAACCTCGGCGCAAGCCGTTATCGCTCAGACAACGACGGTCGAGCAAGCAAATAGCACGACGACCGTGCGAGAAAAGAAGACAATGGATCAACCAAGTGTTCGTACGAAAAAAATCAATGAACAAAAAAAGGTTACCCCTCCCAAAAAGAAGACAATAACCGCCACCAAAAAGACGAGCGTCAAAGTCGTCGTCTCCAAGGAACCAGCTACCGTCCGCACCTCCATTGATCGTCTCCCCTCTCTTATGGATCCAACAAACCCGTCGCCCGTGCGCGTGCTCCTGCGTGGCCAGGTGATTACGCCTCCGCGCTTGCTGAGCACCAATCAATTTGTCCTCGCCAATCCAGACGGTCGAAGCCTTCTTGTTCACGGAACCAACAAACAACCAACACCCCCATTCAACGCAACCGTAGAAATTACGGGATCGCTAACCCTGAACGATCAAGGCCTTCAGCTCACCATGGCCGCAAAAGATCGGTGGCGCGTTGTAGCATCTCTTCTCCCTCAAGAGGCCATGCCACGCACCGTAGATCTTCTGACACCTGATCTTGAAGACGCGTGGAGCTTGGTTGATGTCACGGGAACAATCACAGAAGTCAAAGGCATGCTCGTGCATCTGGATGTAAACGAAACGGAAATCGGCTTACGTATCAAGCCTCTCACAGGCTACCGTGCCGCACGCCTGCTCAAAGGCGACGTTGTACGCGTTCGCGGTGTCATTGATACGCGCGGAGACGAGATGATCGTCTATCCACGTGCCGTAGATGACATACTCTTGATCCGCCACGCCATTGCTACACCCACGCCCACTCCTGCAAACACCGTACCGCCATGGACTCCCCTTGCGGCCGCAGGGCTGACCGTGGCACTTGGCCAAGGATGGAAACGCATCGGAAAAATGCGCGAGCAACGTAGGCTGGAACGTATGCTCGCTGAGGCAAATAAGGCGCTCGTACAACAAGGAGAGGAATAACCCACATCTTATTCTCTCGCCCGCAAACACCAAACACACCCCGCATGAGGTGTGTTTGGCCGCTTACTGTATTATGCCCTTCAACTGTATCTCCTCAATCTCATCTTCCAAGGCCATGATCTTCATCTCTTGCCCAGAAAGATAACTTTTGATCGTCGACAGTTCATCAATACGCGCTTCTAATTCCTCTGTTTTTTTCGCCATACCGCTCTGTAGCTTTTTTGTATATTTTGCGAGTTTCATTTCAACAGCCCTATGCAACGAAATATCTTCTATAGCCAATAGAATCATCTGCGTAGCGTCAAATCGTCTTGCATTCAATAACATGACCCTCTTCCCAATATCAGGAAACTTATGCGAAACCTCAAAATCATCAAAGGTATTCTTTTCAGGTAAAATCGTTTCCAATAATCTTTTGAGTTCTGGAATATTCCATTGACCATTACCTAATTCGTAAACATATCTATTTTCCGTCTCTTTTTTGCTCACGCGAAATTTTTTATAAAAAAATTCATTTGCCCCCACAATCTTCAAATCCAAATCAAGAATCAAAAATGGCTCTCTGACCGTATCGGAAAATATCTTGATATAATGAAGCGCTACATCTCTGTCCTCTTCCACCGCAGACGATTTTTTCATAAAAGTGCCACGTAGATAAAGTGATTATTACTAGTATCTTAGCACACGAAAGTGCGGAGAGATACTCCAAGGATCAGAAACACAAAAGCACCCGGATAGGGTGCTTTTGGATTGGAGCGGGTAACGGGAATCGAACCCGTCTCTCCACCTTGGCAAGGTGGCATAATAGCCACTATACGATACCCGCAGATCTGCTTTTTCGAACGATCGGTAGAGTAGCAGAACCTTTTTCCTTACGCAAGCCTGGGGACATTTTGCGTCAAAACAACGCACCCGTCATACTGATAGCACTATGCCATCCCCTTTTATTGGCGACATCATGTCGCTCGCGAAAGCAAATCCACACTTTCGCCAAGAGATCACCACGGCTACGCATGCCCAAATCACCCTCATGAGCATCCCCCCGGGTGGTGAGGTGGGCGAAGAAACGCACACAGACAACGACCAGACGCTTTTGTTCATCACAGGCACAGGCAAGGCGATTGTTGAGGGTCAAGAAACGCTCATTGCTCCAGGTTTTCTCGCGCTGATTCCTGTTGGCACGCGCCACAATTTTCTCAACACAGGTACCGAAGACATGAAAATCGTCTCTGTTTACGCGCCGCCACATCATCCCGTGGGCACGATACAGCACACAAAAGCAGACGCAGACGCGGCAGAGGCGGCCGGGAAATAGGTTTTAGGCCTGCGTCTGATCCGTGGGAGGTTCGCTTGGTTTTGGAGGAAGGGTCATATCCTCTTCCTCCTTTTCTTTGCGACGACCAATCATGAAAAAGATAAAACTTCCAAGCGCTAATAGTCCTGCAAGTACCCAAAGCCATGTGAGGGGTGAAGTCTCCTTTTCTTCGACCGCGACTGCTGGGATGGGAGCAGGTGGCGCATTCGTCTCTTGCGCTAAACGCGCAACTTCCGGTGCGGGCGGCTCTGCAGGGAGAGCGTCTTTTTCAGATGGCGCGGGCGGTACAGTCTCATCCGCTACAATTGTCACACCAAGCACAGCAGGGATAGGTCCTGCATCAGCGGATCGCGGACTTGTGACGGCTGTTTTCAATGGCTCTGAAGCTGTAGCTGGTTTAGACTCTACTGGCGCTGGTATTGGCTTTGGCTCTTCTGCAGAACGCTTGGGGTCCAGCGGGAAAGCATCCTGCTTATCACCAACGCCATCGCTATCCGTATCGTATTTTACGGGACTTGTTCCGTTCGTCTTCTCTGTCCAATTGTATACGCCATCATTGTCCACATCTGAATCCACCGCGTCATCTGTGCCATCGCCATCTGTATCGTGCGAACGGGTTGGATCAAGAGGAAATTGGTCCTGTCCATCAGGTACCGTATCATTGTCATCATCCGGATCTGTTGTGTTGCCCGTGCCGTCATTGTCCGTGTCGCGATCCACAAACCTCGTCACAGATACTTGATTATTCGCTGGCGTTACGTCTGGCTGCTCATCGTCATTCACCGCGCGAATCTCAATCGTATGCTCGCCCACGGTCTTTGGCGTCCAAGAAACCCAAAGCTCATCTGGTTTGCCAGCGACTTTTGCAGAAAATAACTTTGCGCCGATACGCTCGCCATTATCAAATACATTGACCACCCCCTCCACATCCTTTGTCCCCTCGTTATAGACCGTCGCGTAAATACGCACCTTCTGGTCAATAAAGATGGCCGCTGGCTCAAAAGCCACATCTGCAGGCGCAAGAGCCGCATCATACACAACCGTGCTTGTCACTGCTTGTGCAGAGCTAGCTAGACAAAGAGCGCCCACCACCACGACCAGACAAACCGCCCTCACAAAAGATGACGATGTCATACAAGTAGTAATATTTTCTCACGTGCTCCGCATTCATGCAATGCATGGACGAAATGGCCGCAAAAACGTATGATGATCCTGACATGAAGCGTCTCGCCATCCCCTTTCTTGCCTGTATAGCCGTTGTTTTTGTCGCAGGCATTCTTTGGGTTGCATTCCGTATACCACGCACTCCATCCACAACCGATAGACTTACCGTAGCGGCAACGATTTTTCCTGTGGCAGACATGATAAAACAGGTCGGCGGTGCGCAGGTGGATGTCATCACACTCCTCCCGCCCGGAGCAAGTCCTCACACCTTCGAGCCATCGCCACAGACTATCACCTCCGCCTCACAAGCGACCGCACTCTTCAAGATTGGCGTAGGATTAGATGACTGGTCGCAACGCGTTATTGACGCAGGATCACAGGCAACAATCGTGGATCTTTCAGCACAAGTTCGCCTACAAACACTCGGCGAGGAAGGTCTAGACCCTCACTACTGGCTTTCTGCAGAAAATGCCCGCGCAATGACGCATGAAATCACCGAAGCGCTCATCTCTCTTGATCCGGCACATGCCGCGGACTTTCGTCGTAATGCCGAAGAGTATCAGCAACAACTTGCTGAATTGCATGAAGAACTCCGTCGGCAATTTGCCACGGTTACCACCACACAATTCGCCACATTTCATGAGGCTTGGTATTACTTTGCGCAGGCATACGGTCTGACGGTCGTTGCCTCATTCGAGCCATCGCCAGGCAAAGAGCCTACCGCGCAATTCCTCGCAACGTTCATGGATACCATCAAGCGTGATCACATTCGTGTTGTCTTTACCGAGCCACAGTTTTCCAATGCCGCGCTTGATCAAGCCGCACATGATTTAGGAGTGACCATCAACCTCGTTGATCCTATTGGCGGTGGCTCCGAGGAAACAAACTCTTACATCAACATGATGCGGTATAATGCAAAACAGATCTCCTCTGCGCTTCGCTAACCACTTTTTCCATGCCTCTCCTCTCCTTTCGTGATGTGTCCGTTACCCTTGGCGGTAACCGCGTTATCCATGACGTGAGCTTTGATATTGAACGCGGCGATATCGTGACCGTGATTGGCCCAAATGGCTCAGGCAAATCCACGCTCATTCGCGCAACGCTAGGGCTTGTACCCTACAAGGGAACCATCCTCTTTGAGGGAAAACCCGTTGAGCGCCACTTGAGTGCGATTGGCTATGTGCCGCAACGTTTTGATTTTGATAAAACATTTCCTCTCAGTGTACGCGAATTCCTCAACCTCTTTCCTAGTCACGCCAAATCCAATGAACGAGCAAGCCTGTGCAAGGAACTGCGCATCACAAGCCTCCTTTCAAAGACACTTGGGACTCTTTCCGGCGGCCAGCTTCAGCGCGTGCTCATGGCGCAAGCGCTTCTCAAGAACCCTCAGCTCCTCATTTTGGATGAGCCGACTTCTGGCGTGGACGTGGAGGGCGTCAAAAATTTCTACGAAATCGTCGAGCACCTGAACAAAGAGCATCATGTCACCATCATTCTCGTGTCCCATGAGCTGACCATGGTCTATCGTTTTGCCACAAAAGTTGTTTGTCTCAACCAAAATATGGTGTGTTTCGGCGACCCAACAACCGCACTCACCAAAGACGTGGTCGAGCGTCTTTACGGCGAAAATATGAAGCCACGCGGGCATGCGCACTAAAATGTTATGGACTTTTTTCAACTCCTTACCTACCCCTTTGTCCAACGCGCGATTCTTGCGGGCGTGATTTCCGCTGGGTTGCTCGCGATTTTGGGCGTGTTTGTCCATGTACGGCGCATGGCGTTTTTCAGCGAAGGCATTGCACACGCATCTCTTGCAGGAGTGGCGATCGGTATTCTCTTGAACCAAGAACCTCTGCTCTGGGCCGCAATTTGGAGTGCGGCTTTTGCCTCTGCGGTCTACATACTCGAAAAGAAAACGCACCTCTCCCCTGACTCACTCATTGGCATCCTCTTCACTTCAAGCTTGGCGTTTGGCGTGCTCCTCATCAATCTCAAACCAGGCTACCAGCCAGACCTGATTAGCTTTCTCTTTGGCAATATTTTGACGGTCCGAGCCGCGGATTTGACTGTGATCGCCGTGGCCGCTGTGCTGATCGGCGCATTTCTTCTCTGGCAATTTCGCTCGTATCTGCTCCTTTCCCTCAACAAAGAGATGGCGCATGTGGCTGGCCTGCGAACAGAACTCCTCTCCTTCCTGCTCTACCTTGTCCTGGCAATCGCGGTCACGCTCGGCATCAAAGTCCTAGGTATTGTCCTGGTCGGCGCGCTTATCATCATCCCCACGGCCACAGCCAAACTCTTTGCCGGGTCTGTGCGATCATTGCTCATCCAAAGCATTATTTTCGCAGAATTAGCAGTTTTGATTGGTATTGCTCTGTCCCTGACATGGAACCTTCCGACCGGCTCGCTCATCATCTTAACCGGCACGACCCTGTTCCTTGCGTCCCTTGGTGTAAAAAACGTCATAAAAGCCTAAGCCTCCCGTTCAAAAGGCGTATGAAATACACCAACCACATTCTCGCAGGCGCGGTCATCACCGTCCTGCTCATGACCGGTGCTGGCTGTGCCAAGCAGACAGTCCAACCGACCGCGGAACCATCTAAACCCGTCGCAACCCAGCCAACGACCGTCGCGCCAACGGTTCAGCCAACCACGGAACCGACAACGCCAACCGTCAGCGAACCGGAGCCTGGTTTTGACCATACGCCAGGAGGTCAGCTCGCGAGAACACCAGAGATCGTCTCGCCAATCGTGGACGACACCTGGGGTACCTACACAAACAAAGCACTCGGCTTTTCCTTTCGCTGGCCCAATAAAGGACGCTATGCCCCGACCTGGGAAGTGACGTTCGTCAAGGAACAGGCACCGCTTGCTCAACTGCTTCTTATCAATGGCATTGAGTTTTCCCATGACGCATCCACGAGCGAAACCGTAGAAGACAAGCTGACGTTCTCGGACCGCTTCACTACGAAAAAAGGCGATAAGATTATCCTCATCTCCTTTGAAAAGACCTACCCAAAAGCCAATGAAGCGCAGTTCGACGTCAAAGCATACCAAGATCACCTCCTCCAGATCCTCTCCACCTTCAAATACGACTAACACACTAGGAAACGAAAACCACCTCAAAAGGGTGGTTTTCATGTATAATAGCGATCATGAACAACGCGCTCCTTCGCCGGCTTTGTCCAGGCAAACACCACCACATCATCGATCTCATTGGCGAAATCAATGCCGTCATTGGAGGGTTAGCGGCCTACCCGCAACTGTATCGGACGCTCACAACGCAAGCTGTTGCAGGCCTGTCGCTCAGCATGTTTGTCATCATTGCTGTCACGAACATCGTTTGGATCATCTACGGTATCCATAGGAAAGCCCTCCCAGTCATCATCGCATCTGCCCTGAATCTGGTTGCCTCAGGATGGCTTGTTATCCTCATTTTCCTCTGGAGAACCACCCCTTGACGGGTCACTCTTGTCATTTTTGGTCATCTTGGCTATTCTGAGGGAACAAAAAAGGAAGGAATGCTCGCAATCGTATGCGCTAAGGGCGTATACGTTGCTCGCTCGTCGGGCGTGTAGCTCAGATGGTTAGAGCGTTACACTGATAATGTAAAGGTCGATGGTTCGATTCCATCCACGCCCACCACAATATCCTCCGGTAAACACCGGGGGATATTTGTATTTACGTTCTCCGTGCAATAGTAAAAACGTCGGACGTATCTTTGTAGAAAAATAAAGACCGCACCTTGGAGAGACGCTCGCAATGAGGCGCGAGAGCCCTTATTTGGGGTGCGGCAGTCGTATGCAATGTGCGTCCTCGATCACGGCATGAGTGCCCTGAACCGTTTGGCCCCGGGTTGCCTCTGCGGATCTTCGCCTGGTAGCTCGTCCACGTTCGGGAGTTCCGCCTCCACAAAGCGGCCGATGACAGCCTCCATGACCGGTAGGTTGATGTTCCCATTCTCGGCATTCGATGCTTCGAGCGCGACTCGCACACCTGAGGTTGCGAGATTCCCATTGACCACCTCACGGATGTACCCTGCGCGCGCGAGAATTTTCTCCCCGGTCTCGCGGAGAACATGCTCATTCTTTGCCCTGAGCACAGCGTTCTCGTGAGTGATGGCGGCGGCTTCTGCAAGAAGAGCGTAATCCGTGACAGGCCCCTCTGTTCCACGAACCCTATCTCGCAGAACCTCGAACAGATCGTGCACCTGCCCCCTTTTCTTCCGCAGGCTCTCGAGGGCAGTCTCCAGAGACCCCACCTCTTCCAAAACGCGTTTACGCGCTTCGCAAAGAGCGTCTTTCTGCTCACTGGGACGACCAATGGCGTTCTCGAGCTGTAGGGCACTCTTACGTGCCCGAGCCAGGAGAGCTTCAGTAGACTTGAACAAGTCGCCAAAGGGTGTTCCGTCGCCGACCGCTCCCATCTCCTCTTTATCGAGAAGCTCTATCTGGATGCGTGGGTGGATCAATCGGGGGTTGAACGATGCGAGCTCGCGTCCAGTGCCGCACGGCTCGATGAAGGGCTTCACACCGAAGTACCTTGCAATAAGGATAGCGACGGCGGCGAGCATGGCGGTCCACCACGGCAGATCTGCGAACAGGCTCAGCAGGACTGCGGCGAGAATCCCCATGCCAGCGAGCGCGTATGACATGATGCGGCTATCCACGCCCCTGCATTCCCGGCAGGTGCGTCGGTGTTCTGTCAGTTCACGCTCGCGATCCTGATAGATCACATCCAGCGCCTGCGCCAGGGTGTCGGGCGGGGTCACACGCTTTCGTGCATCTCGCACTTCCTGCATGTACTGCTTCGGCCAGTCACCTATGACATCCTCAACTCTGCGGCCGCATCCTTCACAATGCTGATGACGAGCAAGGATCACGCGCCCACAAACCGTACACCTCGGATTGGGGACCATGAGATCGCCATGGTGGGTGCAGTACTTCTCGCCACGATCGTCGTCGGACAGATATAGTTGTTGGCCACAGTCGGAACGCGGACATCTCCTGTAATAGAGACCCATGAGTTTCCTCCGGTTGGATCTTTCGAAATAAGGGCTTGAGCGAATGTAGAACAAAAATGACCGCCGTGTCAAGGCTTAGGATCATCAAAATCCCACGATAGACGCTACTGACGCCACCGCAAAGAAACCAGCCTCATACCAGCTGGTTTCTTCGTTTCCTCCAATAAAAAAACGAAGCGTCTAGTGGCTTCGCCTGTAGAGTCTTGTTACTCGGTCACCATCCAGCAGTCCTTGCCCAGCTCCGCGCAGATGTACGCGTCGCTGATGGCCCGTTGCACCTTGTCCGCCCAGTGGATGGGGTCCTCGGAGATGTGCGCGCGGAGTGCGGTGTTGAGCTCGTTCAGTCGTTGCGTGGCGTCCTTGTGCCACGGCAAGACCGTGCAATCCGGCTCAGGCTCGAGTTCCGGTAGCTTCACGAAGTACTTGAGGAGGAAGATCTTCTGGAGCCTCTCGTATCGCCGCAGACGTTTCTGATTCCGGCGACGGACCGGCGCGCAGTGCTCGTCCTCCGCGTGAGCGATCTCCGCGAGGATCGCACTCTGCTTTTCCACGACCTTGAGGATCTTGCCGCAGATCGGGCAGTCCATCCGTTCGATCATCTCCTCCATGTGCGGAGGCGAAAAACCGAACATGATTCCCGGAAAAAGCATGAGCAGACGCCTCGTGCGGTCCGGCATCTCCACGTCCGCCAGCCTGTCCTTTAATGTCTTCACAACAACCTCCTCGTGAGCGAACCGCAAAACCTTACGCAAAATCGTGCTGTACGTCAAGACGTAACTATAAAAAAACCGCACCCCGGACGACGTCCGCAAGAGATGCGTTCGTCATAACAGGATGCGAGAGCCATGCGCTTACCGATAAGACCAGTGGGCAGATGTACGGAACGGACCTTGTTCGACCCGCTGGGCTACACAAGGCTCCTGAGGAAAGCCAAGGAACCAGCTGTCGAAAACGCTGAGTCCTGCGGCGATCAACATGCCGATGGCGTGCCAGCCAAGCGTGTACGCAGAGGAGCGGCCACTGCCTCCAAGCCACTGCAGGTGCTCTTCACGCCACCAGCTAGGATCCGTGACAACGATCCAGGCAACGTAGCACGCGAGCGCCCACAGACTCAAATAGCGGATACTCGTGGCGCTCTCCCGCAGGATAGTCGGCTGTACGCCCTTTTTCGTTTGGGCCGTACTCGTGAGGAGCATGCCAAGCAGGACACCGACAAGCCACGTAGGTCGCATACCGTCGAGCATGGGTCCGAATGACCCGAACCCGGTAAACACCCACGCAAAGCCATACGCATACAAGCCGTAGCTGAGATAGTGACGTACCTGGGTCCATGACCTATCATCACGTCCCGGCCCAGCCGTGGTATCCCCTCGACCGACAATTCCGCCCAAGACAGTGCCAAAGGCAATGGCAAGGACGTTGAA
>Ga0172379_10006602_pt1 | contig 15425 bp, 15 predicted proteins | sample GrowelOW334metaG_FD_119756 | JGI IMG/M metagenome (GOLD analysis project Ga0172379, IMG submission 119756) | Groundwater microbial communities from an aquifer near a municipal landfill in Southern Ontario, Canada - Groundwater well OW334 metaG | ecosystem: Environmental > Aquatic > Deep...
AAAGTAATAGTGAAGACTATGCAAGGTTGTTATCTAACTTATCCGATATTTATGTAAATGAGGCTTTTGCGTCATCGGGAAAAAGCCATACGTCAATTGTGGGAATTCCAAAATTTTTGCCACATGCTGCGGGGTTTCACTTTTGTAAAGAGTTGGACAATTTAAACAAAGTTTTTGAAAATCCCAGGAAACCTGTTGTAGTAATAATTAGCGGCGTTAAGGAAGATAAACTTTTATATATAGATGATTTACTGAAGTTTGCTGACAGGATTTTAATTGCGGGTAGACTTCCGGAATATAGAGAAAAATATCCTGAAAATGACAAGTTGGTTTGGGCAAGCTTAATTCCCGACAAGGAAGATATAACGATACACTCAATGGAAATATTTGAAGAAATAATTGAAACCGCCGGGACAATTGTTGTCGGTGGACCAATGGGAAAGTATGAGGAGGAAGGCCATCGTCAGGGGACTGAGAGAATTTTTAGCGCTATTGCAAATTCGTCTGCTTTTAAAATTGCTGGTGGAGGAGATACGGAGCAGGCAATATCGCTTTTAGGTCTTAAAGATAAATTTGATTGGATTTCCGTGGGTGGCGGGGCCAGTTTAGAGTTTCTAGCAAAAAGAACACTTCCTGGAATTGTGTCATTACAGTAAAACCAATGATTAGGTTTCAGGGGTGTTTCGTACTCAGGTTTTCCAAAACTTTTCGTAATACAGCTGGTGCAATACAGACCTTATCAGCCTCATTGTTGACAGTTTTGTTGAATTTTTCCAAGAGTTTGGGATTTTTAATTATTTTCCTAAGTATTGAAATTGCTTTAATGGGATTTTCCTCAACGAAACCCAGTTTGTGTTTTTTTATTATTTCCAAGTTTCCGTCTTCTTGTCCTGCAATGTGAGAAATAGCCATAAATGGCGTTCTTGTTGCGATTGTTTCGAATAGTAGATTCGGTCCTGCTTTTCCTATAACCAAATCTGCCGCCTTAAGATAATCGTACATATTGTTTGTATATCCCAAGGGAATGAAAATGGTTTGATGGCCGTTCTGCATTCTTACTAAGTTTGCAAATGTTTTTACTGCATCAAGCAGACTTTTATTGTTTCCGCAAATCATTACAACTTGCACTTTTTTCGGAGGAACCAAAAAAGCGGGAAGAATTTTGAGTATTCCATAAGTTCCTTCGCTGCCACCCACAACACAAAGTGTAAGTATGTCCTTTTTCAAACCAAGTTTTTTTCGAATACTACTTACGGTATAGGGTTTAGAAAATTGATTGCGCACAAACCATCCGGATTGAATAATTTTATCTTTACTTACGCCCATTTTTTGACACTTCTTTTCTGCCTCTTTGTCAAAAACAAAGTTGTAACCCATCTGTGTAACCTCGATTTTATAGAAGGTCTTTGGGTCTGCAACTATATTAAGAAACAAAAATTTTTTTATCTCCCGCGATTCTTTCGAGTGTGGGAATAAAGGCAAAATGAGTATTGATTATTACTTGGGGATTGTGTTTATCAACTATTGATTTGACTTTCTTTGAATACCTTCTGTGAAGAAACTTCAAAAGAATTTTTGAGACAGTTTTGGTTTCGGAAATTTTGAATGGAATTTTTGTAAACCCAGGAAAATAACGGTAAATAGTCGTGTAGTTTTTGTCAGAAAAACTCTCCATGGGGATAAATTCCAAACACGTTTCATGGTTGGTCACTGCGAGTGCATCCTTGACTGCTTCAGCAATACTTAGATGTCCCCATTTGGTTGTTAAAATCAGGATTTTTGTTTGTTTTTTGAAAGCGCTCATACATACAGTGATTTGAGTATTTTTTTGTACTTATCCAGATTGATGCCTATTTTTGAAATTTTACTTAAATAGTTTAAGGAGACTTTTGAAGGAGTGTATTTCCTTATGGTTTTTTCGTACATTTTCAAAATCTTGTCTGTTGCCTTATTGGAATCATAAAAGCCGGCAATCTTTCTGGCCCTTACTCCCATCAAGATTCTCATTTTGTCGTTTTTGAATAATTTCAGAACTGCTTCTTTAAAAGATTTTTTATTATTTGTACTGCAAAGCAAACCACTATTACCAACTACTTCAGCAAGGCCTTGAGTCCTAAAAAGTACGGGGGGAAGTTTATGTGCCATAGCCTCAATCCCAGCTAGTCCAAAAGTTTCACTGATACTTGCGGAAACGTAAATATCAAAAATACTTAAAAGTCCGCTGGACAAAAGCTGTTCGTGTTCGATTTCGCCTAAGAACCTAATGTTTTTATCGAGCTTTTCTTTTTTGACCAAGTTTTCAAGTTCTTTTTTGTACGATCCCTTTCCAATAATAACAAGGGTGGAATCCGGATGTTCGTTTGCAACCTCCTTCCAGATCTTAATTAAGGTGTCCAGATTTTTTTCTTGACTGATTCTTCCTAAATAAACAGCAACTTTTTCCTTTAGGCCGTAGTATTTTTTAAGAACTTTTTTTTCATCTTCGCTTAGTATCTTTGTTCGGTAGTAATCGAAAAATATTGGAATGGTACTCACTTTGCTTTTATAAATTCCGTTTTTAACAAGGAGGCTGGACGTTTCCTTTGTGGTTGCAAAAACTATGTCGCTGGAATTATAAAACCATCTGTGATATGTCCAGACAATTTTTTTGAAGTTGGAATTTTTTATTCTGAAAATAACCTTCAGATATTCTTCTGAAGTCGCAAGTGTATGGAATGTTGAAATGCACGGTATCCCCAAAATTTTTGATGCGATTAATCCGTCAATTCCTAAGAATAGAGGATCTTCGGTTTCGATTATATCTGCCTTGAATGATTTTATTTCTTTTATTACACCCGCTGTTTTAGGAAGACATATTCTAAAACCGGAAACCATTGTGCGTACTGATTTAAGACGAACTAGTTTAACTTTTTTGGTCTTGATGTCGGCAAAAGGGTTTATATTATCATTACCATAGTTTGGAGCCATGACTAAAACAGAATGACCCTTTTTTACGAGCTGTCTAACCAGCTCAATACAATATGTCGATATGCCTGATAAATATGGTGGGAAAGAATCTGTAAGAATTGCAATTTTCATTAAAATTATTAACTTTCTGTTCGAGGAAATTATACCTCAAATTTGACCAATGCGCGTATTGCTCAGTTTTCTGGTGTAGTTTATACTGAATTGTAATGATTAAAATTGGGATTAATGGTTTTGGAAGAATTGGGAGAATTGCCTTCAGGATAGCTTTGTCCAAACATTCAAGTGAATTGGATATAGCAGCAATAAATACTTCAGGGAGCATGAATGTCGACGGCTGGGCACACTTAACCAATTTCGATACGATGTACCGAAAATTTGAATTGAATATTTTGAGCGAGAAAATTAAAGATTCAAAGGAAGCAACTGACGAAGATCCATTAATTGGTTACCTAATAGTTGCCGGCAAAGATAAGAAAATTCCCGTTTTAGCGCAAAGAGATCCTGCAAAAATTCCCTGGGGAAAATATGGAGCCGATGTAATAATTGAATCGACTGGTGCTTTTACCTATTAAGAGGATGCGAAAAAGCATGCCATTGGGGTCGCCAAAAGAGTAGTTCTTTCTGCTCCTTCAAAAGGTGATAATGTGGGGACTTATGTGATTGGAGTCAATGAGGCGGGGAGTGAAGCGGAAGTGATTTCTAATGCGAGCTGTACAACAAATTGTGTGGCTCCGGTTGCAGCTGTAATTCATTCGGCTTTTGGTATCGAAAAAGCAATGCTGACGACAGTTCATAGTTATACTGATGATCAAAATCTGCAGGATAATTCCCACAAGGACATGAGGCGGGCAAGAGCAGCTGCAGAGAATATTATTCCAACTTCAACCGGAGCTGCGATTGCAACAACAGAAACAATACCTGAACTGAAGGGTCTTTTTGATGGAGTTGCGATCCGTGTTCCAACAGCGACAGGATCAATATCGGATCTTACGTTTTTGCTTAAGAAAAATGTGACAAAAGAGGAAGTAAATAGCGCCCTTAAAAAAGCTGCAGAAGAAAACGCAATTTTCAAAGGAGTGCTGGCGGTTTCTAATGAGCCATTAGTATCATCAGATATCATAGGGCGAAGCGAGTCCGCAATAGTTGATTTGGACCTAACTCAGGTTGTCGCCGGGAATTTAGTAAAGATATTTGCCTGGTATGACAATGAGTGGGGATATGCCAACCGCCTTGTGGAACAGGTTATTCGTGTAGGCCAGAGAATAGACAGTAATGAAGCACCCAGCGATCCAATTACACTCTCTTTTAGCCAATAATATTAGAAGCCTGGTACCAAAAAAGTAATCTTTTTATATGATCGAAATAATTCCCTCAATTCTTACAAATAGTCCAGAGGAGGCTAAAGAACTTCTAACAAGGTGTGAAGGCGCTACGGAAAGAGTGTCTATAGATATTATTGACGGCAAATTTGCCGATAATAAAACAATAGATCCCAGTGTTTTAGCTGAAGTTGATACAAATATCAAACTCGATTTTCAACTAATGGTTGTCGATCCCATTAATTGGATCGAAAGGTGTGTAAGAGCTGGTGCAGATAGGATTATCGGACACATTGAGCACATGGAGGATCAGGTTGAGTTTGTAGGTAAAGTTCAGGAACTTGGTTCACATGTAGGATTGGGAATTGATTTGCCAACATCCGTGGCTGATATTAATCCGACCATACTTAATAATTTAGATGTTGTACTTGTAATGAGCGTTAAGGCGGGTTTTGGGGGACAGAAATTTGATAAGATGGCAATTGAAAAAATTATACTTTTGGATGAAATACGGAGCCGCGATTTAACACCATACAGAATCCAAGCTGATGGTGGAATAACATTAGAATCAATATATAATGTTAGAAAAGCAGGTGTTGACGAAGTTTCGGTGGGAAGAAGAATTTTTGAAGGGGAAGTTACAGAAAACATAAATAAATTTTTAGGAGCTATTCATGGATGAACATTTACTAAGACCACTAATTAAAAACGTAGCATTTTTCGGTGATGCGGCGTTGCCTGAAACCAATTCTGTTTATAAGGATGCGTATGAAGTGGCAAAAATTCTCGGTCAAAAAGGTTACACAATTGTAAACGGCGGAGGACCGGGAGTTATGAATGCATCTACCCAAGGGGCAGAGGAAGGCGGAGGGGAAACTTTAACAGTTACTTTTAATCCTGAAAATGCACCAGGATTTGAAGGAAGGTATTTAGGAAACATTCCCGATAGAGAAATCGTAACAACAAATTATATTGACAGAATGTTCAAACTGCTTGAACATGCAGACATGTTTATTATTTTTAAAGGCGGTTCGGGAACGATCTCGGAATTTGGCACTGCTTGGGTTTTAGCAAAACTCTATCATGGTCACCATAAACCATTTATTCTTTTTGGTGACTTTTGGAAAGATGTAATTACAGCTCTTAAAAAAGGATTGAATTTGGACAAAGAAGAACTCGATGTTTTTGAGATAGTTACAAAGCGTGAAGATGTACTTCCGACGATTGAGAGATTCGAAAAGCAGTTGATGGAAATTGATCACACTCACTGCAAAGTTTGTAAAGAAAAAGCATTCATGACCTAGCTTTGGCTAGGTCTCAAGCTTTGCTTATGACATGAACGCGGAAGTGTCCATGTCATAAAAGGAGCGCAGGTTGTACTTGAGAACTCTTGTGACTTACTACAGCTTTGCTTACGCAAATAGTTATGACTACCCAGGAACTCCAATCTAAAGCCAACGAAATAAGGCAGGATATTATTAAAATGCTTCTTGTTGCAGGAAGTGGACACTCTGCCGGTTCACTTGGAATGGCGGATGTCTTTACTTCACTTTATTTTGAAATCATGAAACATGATTCCGGAAACCCAGGTTGGGAAGAAAGAGACAGACTCATTTTATCTTGCGGGCATATTGCGCCCGTACTTTACGCAACGCTCGCACATGCAGGTTATTTTCCGATAAGTGAACTTTTGACCTTAAGAAAGCTAGGAACCAGACTGCAAGGTCATCCTGAACGGAAAAAATTACCCGGAATTGAAAATACTTCCGGGCCTCTAGGATCAGGTTTGGCACAGGCTGTGGGATATGCGTATGCGGCAAGGATGGATAAAAAGAAATTCCGGACTTACTGTATAACTTCGGATGGTGAACATCAGGAGGGAAATCATTGGGAAGCGGTTGCGTTTGCAGGAAAAAATAATCTTTCGAACTTAACTTCATTTGTTGACCGTAATAATATTCAGATTTCCGGGTTTACGGAAAGTGTAATGCCGCTTGAGCCTTTAAGGGCAAAGTATGAGGCTTTTAATTGGTCTGTTTTAGAAATTGACGGACACAATATTGAAGAAATTATTGATGCGGCTAATCATGCCAGAGCAACTTTTGAGAATCCGACGGTTATTATTTGCCATACGATTCCAGGTAAAGGTGTGGACTTTATGGAAGGGAAATGGGAATGGCACAGAAAACCGCCGGATTTGGGCGAAGCAATTGAAGCCTTGAAGGATATAAGAACGCTGCAAGGAAAAATTAAGTCGGAACACGAATAAAAATGTTAAATAAGAATCTACATTTATCAAAAGATGTTTTCGAAAAAAATGTTGAGAAAATTCCGACCAGAAATGGATATGGGGAGGGATTGATTGAAGCGGGGGAGAATGATGAACGGGTTGTTGTTTTGTCGGCGGATTTGAAAGAATCAACCCGGTCTCAAATTTTTGAAGAAAAATTTCCGGAAAGGTTTATTGAAGTGGGGGTGGCTGAGCAAGCCTTGGCAACGATTGCTTCAGGGATGGCCAATTATGGCAAAATTCCGTTTATCTCAAGCTATGCAACTTTTTCTCCCGGCCGCAATTGGGAACAAATAAGAACAACAATTGCTTTAAATGATGTTCCGGTAAAAATTGCCGGTCATCATGCGGGGGTTTCAGTTGGACCGGATGGTGCAACCCATCAGGCTTTGGAGGATATTGCCTTGATGCGCGTAATACCTAACATGATTGTAGTTGTTCCTTGTGATTCAATCGAAGCAAAAAAAGCAACTATTGAGGCTGCAAAAAACGGCAAACCGACTTATTTACGTTTTGCCCGCGAGAAAACTCCCATTGTGACGACAGATGACACACCTTTCAGGGTTGGCAAGGCGGAAGTTTTTTGGGAGTCCGATAATCCACAGGTTGCCATTGTTGCCTGCGGACCTTTGGTTTATGAAGCCTTGGTTGCTGCAAAACAACTAGAAGAAGATGGAATTTCAACGGTTGTTATAAACAGTCACACGATCAAACCTTTGGACGAAGAGTTGATGCTGAACCTTGCAAGAAAAATCGGAGCAATTGTTACAGTTGAAGAACATCAGGTTGCTGGGGGACTTGGGGGTGCTGTCTCGGAATTTTTGGCAAAAAACCACCCTGTTCCAATTGAATTTGTTGGTATGCCCGACTCTTTCGGTGAATCGGGCGAACCGGATGAATTGTTAACTAAGTATAAAATGAAATCAAAAGATATTATTCAAGTTGTAAAGAAAGCGATTCAGAGGAAAGAAAGTTAGTCGGTGAACTTGAAAGTGGAAAGAATTTGGTCGATAGTTATTTCATTTTCAGAATGATTTATAGGCCATATTGCCATTATTGCAATAATGTTTGAGTTGTCTTCTGTGATTAATATTTTGCGATTGGAGTTTTTATATATTGGTATTTGGCGGATGTCTTCTACAAGCGTACCTTCTATAAAATCGGACTTATAGCTTGTTATTACCACCTCGTCGTTGGTCCCTGTTGAATTTATGATTTCGTCTTTGCTGAAATCACTTTTATGGTAAACAAAGAAAGACAAGGCTGTTCCTTGGACGACCTGGTTGTTTGTGGATATTGTGCTGTCGGGGGAATGTAAGGCTTGAAAGTTTATTCCGCTTTCCCAGTTTTCTTCAATTTTAAAATCGAAGTCTAATTTTTTCCATTCTAACGGATATTTTATTTCGAACCCGAGTATTTTTTCAGTGTAAGTATGCCAGTTATCAGTCACATTGAAAGTAGGAGTAGGGGTGTTGAAAGTAGTATTTTGTTCACTTGGACTAAAACTTATCTGTCCATTTTTAAAGGCATAATATCCAATTCCGGCAAAGATTATTAGTGAGACAATTAAAATTAAGAAAAAGTGTCCAAACCCTTTTTGATTTCTACTCATTTTTTGATACATACTCCACCCGCGTCGGGATATTTTCCATCAAGTTTACAAGTGTATTCTTTAGGACAAATCACTCCGGCAATTCCGCCGCAAAACTTTTCTTCAGACACTTCCCGATTAGTTTCAGATATTAGTTTTTGTCTGCCGCTTTGATATGCAATGAGCGCTGATGAACCAAACAAAAATAACATCAGAAGAAGTGTAACTACAATCTGTACAACGCTGGAAGATAGGAACTCTTGAAAGCCGGTAAGCTCATGATTACGGGTTTTTGACATACTAGTCTATTGTATTACAAAAATATCTGTTTACCCAAATTGCTAATTATTTCCATCTATTTTGTTATAAACAGCCTTGTCCTTTTTGTGGAGGCATGCTAATCTAAATCTCAGGATATGGATAAAACTGCATTGGAAGAAACTGCTCGCAAACTTGTTGCCCCCGGGAAAGGAATATTGGCCGCAGATGAATCTTCAGGAACAATCAAAAAAAGATTTGAAGCAATTGGTTTGGAGTCAAACCCTGAAACAAACAGAATTTACAGACAGCTTCTTTTTACGACTCCTGGAGTTAACGAATTTATTTCCGGTGTAATTCTTTTTGATGAAACAATACGTCAGAAAACAGATGAAGGAATTAATTTCCCCGAGTATCTTAGTAATCAGGGAATTATTCCCGGAATAAAAGTTGACAAAGGTGCGAAAGAGATGGCGAATTCTCCTAAAGAATTAATTACTGAAGGGTTTGATGGCTTAAGGGAGAGGTTGGTCGAGTATAAATTATTAGGAGCAAAATTTACTAAATGGAGGGCTGTAATTACAATCGGAGATTCAATCCCAACGGATATTTGTGTTAATTCAAACGCTGAAGGTTTGGCTCGTTTTGCAGCTTTGTCACAAGAAGTAGGTTTGGTACCAATTGTTGAACCTGAAGTATTAATGGATGGTGGACATGATATTAAAAAATGCGAAAGTATAACTTACAAGACACTTAAAACGGTATTTATCAAACTTAGCGAATATAAAATACATTTACCGGGAATGCTCCTTAAGCCGAACTGGGTTCATCCGGGAAAAGACAGTGGTCAAAAGGCCGTCGACTCCGAAATTGCCGAAGCAACACTTCAGGTTTTAAAAGAAGTTGTCCCCTCGGAAGTTCCCGGGATAGTTTTTCTTTCCGGGGGAGATAGTCCAGAAGAATCCACTGGCCACCTTAATGCAATGAATGTGACAGGTAATTCGCCTTGGCAGCTTTCGTTTTCTTTTGGTAGGGCGCTGCAGGAATCTGTATTAAAGGTTTGGGCGGGAAAGGTTGAAAATATTAAATTGGCTCAGGACGAATTTTACAAAAGAGCGAAATTAAATTCGTTGGCAAGAAGCGGTGAATATAAAGATAGTATGGAGGGTATAAATGGATAATAAATTGGAACTTTTATCGATTGGTGATGTAACTTGGGATATGTTTTTGGTCCCCACAGAATCTGAGGCTTTATGCACGCTTGATGACAAAGAATGTCTTATTTGTTTTTCTTATGGGGACAAAATCCCAGTAAAATCACTGGAATATTCAGTTGGCGGAAACGCTGCAAACAATGCTGTTGGTGCCCGGAGGCTTGGTATTAAAGCAGGTTTAGTTACAACATTGGGAGGAGATAGTATTGGGAATCAAACTGTTGAGAGTTTGGAAAAAGAAGGTGTCGACATGTCCTTTGTTGTACAGCAGCCGACATCAGGTTCTAATCTATCTACGGTAATTAATTACGGAGGAGAAAGAACAATATTTACGTATCGTGCACCTCGATCATATGAATTTCCGGTTCAACTTATTGCTGCCCCTTGGATTTACCTTACTTCAATGGGTGAAACATTTCAGCCGTTCTATAATCACTTTGTCGATTTTTTAAATAAAAATACTGATGTTAAATTGGCGTTTAATCCAGGAAGCCGACAGGTGCGGGCAGGACTTTCTGTCCTTAAACCAATTTTGGAAAAAACATATGTAATTTACGTTAATCGGGAGGAAGCTGAAACGCTGACAGGAATGGAGTCTTCAAGAAGTCATGAAAAAGAACTTATTCAAAAACTTTGCGGTTTGGGCCCAAAGGTTTCAATAATCACGGACGGATCAAACGGTGCTTTTATGTATGATGGAATTAAATTATTACACTCGGGGGTATTGCCTGTGGACGCTTATGAGCGTACTGGTGCCGGGGATGCTTTTGGTGCTGGTTGTATTTCCGCACTTATCAAAGGCAAAAGTTTCGAAGAAGCTTTATTGTGGGGAACTGTGAATTCCGCGTCAGTTATCGGTTATATTGGTTCCCAAAAAGGTCTTTTAAAAGAAAGTGAAATGCCCGCGTGGGTTGAACGGGCAAGGTCGAGCGGAACAAAAGTAGAAGAGGTGGTGTAAAAGTAAGTGCTATAGTAAAATTAACTTTTAAAATAATATGAAAATTTTTGTTACAAGAGATATTCCAGGGAGAGCTTTAGAAAAATTAAAATCCTCGGGAAATGAGGTTTCTGTTTTTGAAGACGACCGACCGATGACTGCGGAAGAATTTTTAGAGCGCGGAAAGGGTTCTGACGCACTTCTTACACTTCTAACCGATAAAATTGATAAAGATGTAATCGACGCAATTGGGCCACAACTAAAGATTGTTTCTAACTATGCAGTTGGTTTTGATAATATCAATGTTCCCCAGGCAACAGAAAAAGGAGTTGTTGTTGCCAACACTCCCAGTGACGAAGTGAATGAAGCTGTTGCTGAACACTCCTGGGCACTAATGCTTGCATTGGCAAGAAGAGTGGTTGAGGCAGATGAGGCTACGCGTCGCGGTGCTTATAAAGGTTGGGAACCGGGAATATTTTTGGGAGTAAACATGGTGGGTAAGACACTAGGAATTGTTGGATTAGGCAGAATAGGTTCAATGACAGCCAGGCGTGCTAAGGGTTGGAATATGAAGGTTTTGTACAACAAAAGAACGCGTGACGATGAAGCAGAAAGAGAATTGGGAGTCGAATTTGCAGACCTTGACAGACTTTATGCGGAAAGTGATTTTATTTCACTGCACGTTCCTTTAACCTCGGAAACCCATCATATGATTAATAAAGACGCATTTCAGAAAATGAAAAAAGGAGTTGTTTTGGTTAATACTGCTAGAGGCCCAATTATTGATGAACAGGATTTGGTTGATGCCCTGAGAGACGGAAAATTAAGGGGAGCTGGTTTAGACGTTTTTGATAACGAACCAAATATTAATCCGGAACTGATTGCAATGGAAAATGTTATCATGACACCCCATATTGCATCGGCTACCTGGGAGGCAAGAGAGAAAATGGGATATATGGCAGTTGATGCAATTCTCGAAACCTTATCTGGCAACAAACCTTCAAATATTGTAAATGAAGAGGTTTGGCCAGCCCGCAGACACTAACCGGCCTGCATCGCGCTATGCGAAGCATTGCTGGCAGGAGTGTCAGCTTTTGTTGGCGGGGACAAAAGGAGAAAATAGCCAAATTCGAATAATAAAACTTTTCATTATTGTTAGCTTACAAAATCTCTTGATTGCATTACTCTTATTGCGGTTATGAGAGCCCTGAATGTAAAATTAGGTATGGCATTATTTAGCGGCAGGGACGAAGAAGACTATGAAGACGAGGTGGATGTAGAGCCTAAGAAAAAAATAAGAAGTAAAGATTTACGAGATCTCAATCCCGAAAACAGACGTAAAAGGAAAGAACCAAGTAAACCCTGGGGTAAAAAAGAAAGACTTCTGGTATTTTTATTTCTGATTTTAACAGTCGGGCTTTCTGCTTTTCTTGCATTGCAAAGCCGCAATTGGAAACTTCCGGGATTTCCAAGGCTTAAAATTCCAGAGTTTACAATTCCCTTTTTTGGAGAAGAAACAATAATTATTGAAGGTAATAAAATTGATCAGGAAAAAAGAGAAAAGGCTATTTCAGAATTCGGAGAAAAAACAAAAAGCCTTTCGGGTGTGTATGGCTTGTATGTGCTCAGGCTTTCCAATGGAACAGGTTACGGAGTTAACGAGAATGAAACTTTTACTGCGGCGTCTTTAATTAAACTACCTGTTATTTTTGCCTTGTATAAAGAGTCGGAGGAGGGCAATCTGGATTTGAACACAAAGTATTCGCTTAAAAGAAGTGATAAGGTGTCGGGCTCTGGGAGTTTATTTGGCAAGCCGGATGGGTTTGTTTTAACTTACCGTGAAGTTGCAAGACTTATGGGTAAACAGTCAGACAACACTGCGTACAGAATTGCGTTAAATATATTGGGCGAAAAAAAAGTGAACGATGTGATTAATGAGTTGGGAATGGTGAATACGTCACTATCGGAAAACGAAACAACACCAAAAGATGTTGGAACATTTTTTGACAGGTTGTGGAATGGAAATCTAATTTCCGATGAATCCAGAGACGAAATTATTGAAAACCTAACAGATACTATTTACGAGGATCATTTGGCTGCCGGAATTCCGAAAGACATTAAGGTATCTCATAAATATGGTAGGGAAGTTCATATAGTTAACGATGCTGGAATCGTGTTTAGCGATGATCCTTTTATAGTTGTAATTATGAGCAAAGGAGTGGTGGAAAAAGAAGCTGATTTAGTTATTCCTGAACTGTCGGCGACTATTTTTACAACAGAAACTGAACAATATTAATTAGTTTTGGTTTGATTTACTAATTTTATTTTGAGAATCTTCGAAGAATTGATATTGCACTTCCGGCTTTGAAGTTGAGTTCTTATTTTCATCTTCTTTATTTTCTGTTTCTTTATCTTTTTTGAACCAGTCAGGAGAGCAATATTTTTTTGGCTGATTTTCTTCTAAGAACCACTCGAGTTTTTTGGGACAGCCCTCGCAGGCCAATGTTCCCGTTATTGAACATATTGGTACCTGGACCAGTTTTTCGGGAACTTTCCATTCAACTGATTCCTGGTCTGACAACAGCGCACTCATAATTTTGTTAAAAATTGGAGATGCTCCGGTAACACCTGATGCTATTCTTGCCATTTCTGAGTTATTATTATTCCCAACCCAAACAGCAACTGTATATTTCTGGTTGTATCCAATTGTCAGATTGTCCCTTAAGTTATTGCTGGTTCCTGTTTTGACTGCAACCTCATTGTGATTTGGAATAACTAATTGAGAATTACTGCCAAAAGAGGGTGACCTTGCGTTATTATCCTTAAGAATGTCTGTAATGATATATGCAACTCTTGGATCTATGACTTGGGTTCCTTTGCAGGTAGTTGTTGACACCCTACTGTTCATGGCCGATGCGGTTGCAAACACATTGTTAACTAAGTATTGGGAGTTTTCGCTAGAACAATCATAGGCCTCCAGAATTTCGCCTTCGCTGTTTGTAACTTTCAAAACATACTTCTGGTCAGGTCTGTTGCCGTAGTTGGCCAGAGTTGCGTAAACATAGGCCAGGTCGATAAGTTTAACTTCGCCTCCTCCTAAGGTTAATGAAAGTCCATAGTTATCGGGATTGTTCCAAGTTGAAATACCCATGTTCTGTCCCGTTTCGATCATTTTTTTGACACCATATGAATTGAGAATTCTGACCGCTGGAATATTTCTCGATTCCGCCAGTGCGCTTCTTAAGGTTATGTTTCCTCTAAATCCACCTTCATAGTTTTTAGGAATATAAGGATCCTGGTTTGGTATTAGAAATGTAACAGGAGAGTCCGGAATAATAGTTGCTGCGTTATAACCATTTCCAAGCGCGTATGCGTAGTTTACAACTTTGATTGACGAACCTGGTTGCCTTAGGGAAGTTGTAACATTAACATTTCCGTCATTTTCTGTATCGAAATAGTCCCGTGAACCGACCATTGCAAGAATCTCTCCGGTTGATGGTGAAAGGATGACTACAGCACCATTTCCCACGTTTAATGCTTTCAATTTGTCGATTTCTTCACTTACTGCGTTTTCTGCGAGCTTTTGAATGTTGTAATCAAGCGTTGTTGTGACATTGAGTCCACCTTTTTCTACAAGCTCTTTTCCGTATTTCTCTTCGAGAAGTTGCCTTACGAACATGACGAAGTGGGGAGCTTTTATGTCGATTCTGTTTTTGCTAAAAACTATTTTTTCATTCACCGCTTCTTTTTGCTGTGCATCTGTTATGTATCCGTTTTCCCTCATCAATCTCAATACTTCATTTTTTCTTCCAACTGAAGCCTGTGGATTTGACCCGAAAGGTGAATATTCTGTCGGACTTTTTGGAAGTCCTGAAAGTAGAGCCGATTCTCCTAAGGTTAGGTCTTTTACGTCTTTATCAAAATACATTCTTGCGGCTTCCTGAATTCCGTACGCGGTTCCGCCGTAAGAAACCTCATTAAGATACATTTCCAGGATAGTATCTTTTGAATAAGTCATTTCTACCTCTACAGCCAGTGCTACTTCTCTTAATTTTCTAACTAAGGTTTTTTCTGATGAAAGGAGAGCATTCTTAACAAGCTGCTGGGTTATAGTTGATCCACCGGAAAGTTCTCCCTTTTTAATATCGTTTATAGCAGCTCTGGTTATTCCTCTAATCGAAAATCCAGGATGAGAGTAAAAATCCGCATCTTCGATAGCAAGCGTTGCCAGTCTCATTTGGAGAGGAATTTCATCTAACGATATGGGAGTTCTGTTTTTGTCGTCAAATATTGTGTAAAGAAGAATTCCGTTTCGGTCATATATCTTCGTTGAAATATCAATTTTTCTTTCAGTTAGAGTGTTGGGGGAGGGAAGATCTTTGAGAATGTAATACCAAAACGAAACACCCGATAAAACCACAAGAATAAATACTGTAATTGAGGTTATAAAGAGGGCTTTGAATAACTTCTTTTTACCCATTCTGAATTTGGGAATAATTTTTACAGAGGAAATTAAAATCAAACGTAACTTAAGGAGATTGAGATTAATAAATTTTTTAGCTCCAGAAAAAAGACATTTTATAAGCAAATTGGCCGGCTTTGATTTAGTTTTAAAAATCACTCCGTGTTTTTTAATCTTTAAACCTCCAGGAATTCTTTTGGAAAAACGAGAAATAAGGTGAGGCGTCTGGGAATAAATTTCTTTTATATAATGTCCTGTAATATACAAGAAAGAGAATAGTGCCAAGGCAAGTAAAGCGAGGAGTTTGAAAAAAGGTTTCCCAATAAAGACAAAAAGCCTGAAGATGTGTATCAAACTGCTTTTAAATGTGGATTGAGACAGGATTTC
>Ga0172379_10006603_pt1 | contig 15425 bp, 11 predicted proteins | sample GrowelOW334metaG_FD_119756 | JGI IMG/M metagenome (GOLD analysis project Ga0172379, IMG submission 119756) | Groundwater microbial communities from an aquifer near a municipal landfill in Southern Ontario, Canada - Groundwater well OW334 metaG | ecosystem: Environmental > Aquatic > Deep...
GACAACGTGTCGATCACAGTTGCGCTGATCAACCCGATCGCGATGGAAGAAGGTCTGCGTTTCGCTATCCGTGAAGGCGGTCGTACCGTCGGTGCGGGTGTGGTTGCTAAGATCATCGAGTAATAAGTAGCGATTCTGGCGGAGCGAAGTTCGCTCCGCCGTTGTCGTTTGTAGAGGTTAATAGGCCAGTAGCTCAATTGGTAGAGTATCGGTCTCCAAAACCGAGGGTTGGGGGTTCGAGACCCTCCTGGCCTGCCAGTTAATAAGTAGAACGGACGTACATGGCTGACAAGATCAAAATACTGGTTGCCCTGCTGCTCATCGCCGCAGGTGTGGTCGGTTACTACGCATTGAGCGATAGCGCTGCGGTATTGCGTGTCCTGATGGTGATGTTCGGTGTGCTAGCTGCGGCTGGTGTGTTCTGGACCAGTACGATGGGTAAGCAATTCTTTGGTTTTGCCAAGGATTCCGTCGCTGAATCGAAGCGTGTGGTGTGGCCGACTCGTAAAGAGACGATGCAGACCACAGGTGTAGTGATCTTGTTTGCAGTTGTGATGTCCCTGTTCTTGTGGGCTGTTGACGCGAGTCTGATGGCGATCGTGAATCTATTGATGGGACGGGGTGACTGATGGCTAAGCGTTGGTATGTGGTGCATACGTACTCCCAGTTCGAGAAGAGCGTACAGCGCGCTTTGCTAGAGCGTATCGAGCGTACTGGCGTGCAAGATCTGTTCGGTCAGATCCTTGTTCCGGTGGAAGAGGTCGTTGAGTTGAAGGGCGGTCAAAAGACCATCAGTGAGCGCAAGTTCTTCCCGGGATATCTTCTGGTCGAGATGGAGATGACCGACGAGACTTGGCACTTGGTGAAGAACACGCCTAAGGTCACCGGTTTCCTCGGCGGTTCTGCGATGAAGCCTTCGCCGATCAGTCAAAAAGAAGTCGACAACATCATGCAGCAGATGCAAGCAGGTGTTGAGAAGCCGCGTCCAAAAGTATTGTTCGAAGTGGGCGAGGCAGTGCGCGTCAAGGAAGGTCCATTCACCGATTTCAACGGCATGGTGGAAGACGTCAACTACGACAAGAGCAAGCTACGTGTGTCGGTCACCATCTTTGGTCGATCCACACCTGTAGAACTGAATTTCGGGCAAGTCGAAAAAGCCTGATGTTGAGCGCCGGAATTTTCCGGCATTAAGTAACGGGGAGCTTATCGGAGCAGTTGCGTTAGGCGTTTAACCCACAACAAGGAGTAGTAACGTGGCAAAGAAGATCATCGGCTTTATCAAGCTGCAAGTGCCTGCGGGCAAAGCAAATCCAAGTCCTCCTATCGGCCCAGCACTGGGTCAGCGCGGCTTGAACATCATGGAATTCTGTAAGGCGTTCAACGCCCAGACACAAGGCGTCGAGCCAGGTCTGCCGATCCCAGTGGTGATCACAGCGTTCGCGGACAAGAGCTTCACTTTCGTGATGAAGACTCCACCTGCGACCATTCTGATCAAGAAGGCTGCTGGTGTACAAAAGGGTAGCAAGACACCTCACACCGACAAGGTCGGCAAGTTGACACGTAAGCAAGCAGAAGACATCGCAAAAGCAAAACAACCTGACCTGACAGCGGCCGACTTGGACGCAGCTGTTCGCACCATCGCTGGTAGCGCACGCAGCATGGGCATCACAGTGGAAGGGGTTAAATAATATGGCACTCTCTAAACGTTATAAGGCACTGGCTGCAAAGGTTGATCGTAACAAGCTGTACGCGCTGGATGAGGCGTTGAAGCTGGTCAAAGAAACCGCCAAAGCGAAATTCGATGAGTCCATCGACGTTGCCGTGAATCTGGGTATCGATGCGAAGAAGTCCGACCAACTGGTTCGTGGCTCCGTTGTGTTGCCTAAGGGCACTGGTAAGACCATGCGCGTCGCTGTGTTCGCGCAAGGTGCCAAGGCTGAAGAAGCTAAGGCTGCCGGTGCAGACATCGTTGGTTTCGACGATCTGGCTGAGACCATCAAGGCTGGCAAGATGGACTTCGACGTCGTGATCGCTTCTCCTGATGCGATGCGTATCGTTGGTCAATTGGGTCAGATCCTTGGCCCACGCGGTTTGATGCCTAACCCAAAGGTCGGCACGGTGACTGCTGATGTGGCGGGCGCGGTGAAGAACGCTAAAGCCGGTCAAGTGCAATACCGTACCGACAAGAACGGCATCATCCAATGCACCATCGGCCGTGCGTCTTTCGCGCCAGAGGCTTTGCGCGAGAACATGCTGGCTTTGATCGATGCTTTGAACAAAGCTAAACCTGCGACTTCCAAAGGTGTCTACCTGAAGAAGGTGGCAATCTCCAGCACCATGGGTGTCGGTATTCGCGTCGAACAGGCGAGTTTGGTAGCTTAATGTTTTGAATTTGGCGATGGAGCTTTGGCTTCATCGCCACTTGTTCTTTGACTGCTGGCGGGATTGGCAGATTATCAAAGACCGTAGGTGTCGAAGGCGCAGTCAGCTGGAGATCTAATCGACGGATGTTTCGTCGGCCCACGTAGATGGTGTGCCCGCGAGCAGGATGTATTTTTCCTGTCTTGAGGACGCGGTCGTTAATCGGGAATATCAAACTTCTGTGAGATATTCCTTAATCAAAATGGAGAAAGACTTTGAGTCTAAATCTGCAAGAAAAGCAAGCGGTCGTTGCTGAAGTCAGTGCTCAAGTAGCGCAGGCTCAGACCATCGTATTGGCTGAGTATCGCGGCATCGCCGTTGCAGACATCACCAATTTGCGCGCTAACGCACGTAAATCGGGTGTCTATGTCCGTGTGTTGAAGAACACGCTGGCACGTCGTGCGGTGCAAGGCACTCCGTTCGAAGCATTGGGCGACAAGATGGTTGGTCCTTTGGTGTATGGGGTCAGCGCTGACGCTGTTGCTGCTGCGAAGGTCGTGTATGACTTTGCTAAGACGAACGACAAGCTGGTGATCAAAGCGGGTGCTTACAACGGTAAGGTTTTGGATGTGGCAGGTGTCTCGGCACTGGCTACCGTACCTTCCAAAGAAGTGCTGCTGGCGCAATTGTGTGGTCTGTTGCAATCGCCTGTTTCTGGCTTGGCACGCGTTCTCGCTGCTGTGTCTGAGAAGCAAGCTGCTGCTACCGCCGCTTAATTTCACAAACCCTTAAATTCAGGAATAAACAAAATGGCATTTGATAAAGACGCATTTTTGACATCATTGGACAGCATGTCCGTATTGGAACTTAACGAGCTGGTAAAGGCGATCGAAGAGAAGTTCGGCGTTTCTGCTGCTGCGATGGCTGCTCCTGCTGCTGGCGGCGCTGCTGGCGGCGCTGCTGCCGCTGCTGAACAAACCGAATTCACCGTGATCTTGAAGTCCGCTGGCGAAGCCAAGGTCAACGTGATCAAGGTGGTTCGTGCGATCACTGGTCTGGGCTTGAAAGAGGCTAAGGACTTGGTCGACGGCGCACCTAAGACAGTTAAAGAAGGCGTGAACAAGGCTGACGCTGACTCCATCGCTAAGCAACTGATCGAAGCTGGCGCAACTGCTGAAGTCAAGTAAGCGATTGTGTGTGTAAAAGGCTGACGGGTAACCCGTCAGCCTTTTGCCGCTTCTGGAAACAAAACCCGTTCGCGGGTGTTTTTTGAGTCAGAAAGCAAAGGTTAGCGAACGTTTGATGCGTTCTTTGCCCCTTGTCGTTTGGTTCTGGTCAGACTGAGATGTCTGGTTGAGCTGTAGAGATTGATGCCGGTCTTCATCGCAAGATGATGGCTTGCAAACTTTGTTTTCCAACTGTCGTGGAGATTTTATGAGTTACTCTTTCACCGAAAAAAAACGTATCCGCAAAAGCTTTGCAAAACGCAAAGGTGCTTTGCCCGTACCGTTCTTGTTGTCTACACAGTTGGAGTCGTATAGCGCTTTCCTGCAAGCTTGGAGTGCGCCTGAACAACGCAAGAACGAAGGTTTGCAATCTGCCTTCAATTCCATCTTCCCGATCGAGAGCCATAACAAGTTCGCGCGTCTGGACTTCGTTAGCTATCAACTCGGCATGCCCGCATTCGATGTGCGCGAGTGCCAGCAACGTGGTCTGACCTACGCTTCTCCTTTGCGTGCTCGTGTGCGCCTGACCATTCTGGACAAAGAAGCTTCTAAGCCGACAGTCAAAGAAGTTAAAGAGCAAGAAGTCTACATGGGCGAGATCCCATTGATGACCAACACCGGTTCTTTCGTCATCAACGGTACCGAGCGCGTCATCGTGTCGCAGCTGCACCGTTCGCCTGGCGTGTTCTTCGAGCACGACCGCGGCAAGACCCACGCTTCCGGCAAGTTGCTGTTCTCCGCTCGTGTCATTCCTTACCGTGGCTCTTGGTTGGACTTTGAGTTCGACGCGAAGGATTTCGTCTATTTCCGTATCGACCGTCGTCGTAAGTTGCCAGTCACCATCCTGCTGAAGTCCTTGGGTTACACGCCCGAGCAGATCTTGGCGATGTTCTTCCAATTCGACACCTTCCACTTCGGCAAGAAGGGTATCCAATTCGAAGTGGTCGCAGAGCGTCTGCGCGGCGAGATCGCACGCTTCGACATCGAAGCTAAGGGCAAGCTCATCGTAGCTAAGGACAAGCGCATCACTGTGCGTCACATCCGTGAGATGCAAGAAGCCGGTCTGGACAAGTTGACCGTGGCTGATGATTTCTTGATGGGCCGCGTATTGGCACAGAACATCGTGGACAAGGACAGCGGCGAAGTCATCGCGAACGCGAACGACGAGATCACTGAGACTTTGTTGGGTCAGTTGCAAGCGGCTGGTATCAGCAAGATCCACACGCTATACACCAACGAGTTGGATCAGGGCGCGTTCATCTCGCAAACACTGCGTACTGATGAGACCACTGACCAATGGACGGCTCGCGTAGCGATTTATCGCATGATGCGTCCTGGCGAACCGCCTACCGAAGACGCAGTCGAGGCATTGTTCGGCGGTCTGTTCTTCAGCGAAGAGCGTTATGACTTGTCGACGGTCGGTCGTATGAAGTTCAACCGTCGTATCGGTCGCCCAGAATTGACTGGTGCGGTCACACTGTCCAACGAAGATATCGTTGAAGTGGTCAAGATCTTGGTCGAGTTGCGCAATGGTCGCGGCGAGATCGACGACATCGACCACTTGGGTAACCGCCGTGTGCGTGCCGTGGGCGAGTTGGCTGAGAACCAATTCCGCGTCGGTCTGGCACGTGTAGAGCGTGCTGTGAAAGAGCGTTTGGGCCAAGCCGAAGCAGACAACCTGATGCCGCATGACCTCATCAACGCCAAGCCAATCTCGGCTGCGGTGAAAGAGTTCTTCGGTTCTTCGCAACTGTCGCAGTTCATGGACCAAACCAACCCATTGGCAGAAGTGACGCACAAGCGTCGTATCTCCGCACTGGGCCCAGGCGGTCTGACTCGCGAACGCGCAGGCTTCGAGGTGCGCGACGTGCATCCGACTCACTACGGTCGTGTATGTCCTATCGAGACACCGGAAGGTCCGAACATCGGTCTGATTAACTCCTTGGCACTGTACGCACGCACCAACGAGTACGGCTTCATCGAGACACCTTATCGCAAGGTCTCCAAGAGCCGTGCGACTGATGACGTGAGCTACCTGTCTGCGATCGAGGAAGGCAACTTCACCATCGCTCAGGCGAACGCTGAATTGGACAAGAAGGGCCACTTCACGAACGACATCGTGTCTGCACGTCAGCACAACGAGTTCGTGTTGGCTGAACCAGAGAACATCGAGTACATGGACGTTGCGCCTGCGCAGGTCGTGTCCGTCGCTGCTTCGCTCATCCCGTTCTTGGAACACGATGACGCGAACCGTGCGTTGATGGGTGCCAACATGTCACGCCAAGCCGTGCCTGTGTTGCGTGCTGAGAAGCCGCTGGTAGGTACTGGTATCGAGCGCACTGTTGCGGTCGACTCTGGTACGGCAGTGCAAGCATGGCGCGGTGGCCGTGTCGATTACGTCGATTCTGCACGTATCGTGGTGCGTGTGAACGACGACGAGACGGTGGCGGGTGAAGTCGGTGTGGACATCTACAACCTGACCAAGTACACCCGTTCTAACCAGAACACCAACATCAACCAGCGTCCGCTGGTGCGTGTGGGCGATGTGATCGCGCGCGGTGACGTGGTGGCTGACGGTGCGTCGACCGACATGGGCGAATTGGCGCTGGGTCAGAACATGATGATCGCGTTCATGCCGTGGAACGGTTACAACTTCGAGGACTCGATCATGATCTCGGAGCGCGTGGTTGCGGAAGACCGCTTCACTTCGATCCACATCGAAGAGCTGACCGTGATGGCACGTGACACCAAGTTGGGCACAGAAGAGATCACACGTGACATCCCTAACTTGTCCGAAGGCCAAATGGCACGTCTGGACGAGTGCGGCATCGTGCACATCGGCGCTGAAGTCGGCGTGGGCGATGTGCTGGTCGGTAAGGTGACTCCTAAGGGCGAGACACAACTGACACCAGAAGAGAAATTGCTGCGTGCGATCTTCGGCGAGAAGGCTTCCGACGTGAAGGACACTTCTTTGCGCGTGAAGGCTGGTATCTCCGGTACTGTCATCGACGTGCAAGTGTTCACACGCGAGGGTCTGCAACGCGACAAACGTGCGCAACAAATTGTTGACGATGAGCTGGCACGCTACAAGAAAGACTTGGCTGACCAGATGCGTATCGTTGAATTGGATGCGTTCTCTCGTTTGGAAAAGATGTTGCACAACAAGGTGGCGAATGGCGGCCCTAAGAAGCTGGCCAAGGGCACCAAGTTGAACAAGGAATATCTGCACAGCGTCGAGCATCATCAATGGTTCGACATCCGCGTGGCTGACGATGAAGTCGCTGCACAGATGGAGCAGATCAAAGAAGGTCTGGCGCAGAAGCGAGTGGAATTCGATGCAGCGTTCGAGCTGAAGAAGAAGAAGCTGACACAAGGCGACGAGTTGCAAGCTGGCGTGCAGAAGATGGTCAAGGTGTATGTGGCGGTGAAACGTCGCTTGCAGCCTGGTGACAAGATGGCTGGTCGTCACGGTAACAAGGGTGTGGTCTCACGCATCGTTCCTGTGGAAGACATGCCGCACATGGCAGATGGTTCGCCAGTTGACATCGTGTTGAACCCATTGGGCGTTCCATCACGTATGAACATCGGTCAGGTTCTCGAGGTTCATCTGGGCTGGGCAGCCAAGGGTCTGGGCAAGAAGATCGCCAAGATGTTGGAAGAGCAAGCCAAGATCGCCGACGTGCGCAAGTTCTTGGGCAAGATCTACAAGGGCGAACAAGCTGAAGAGATCGCTTCGTTCACTGATGAAGAAGTGATCGAGATGAGCCGCAACCTGCGTGCAGGTGTGCCATTCGCGACCCCAGTATTCGACGGTGCGAGCGAAGAAGAGATCAAGGAGCTGTTGGAGTTGGCTGATCTGCCAACTTCCGGCCAGATACAGTTGTATGACGGACGTACAGGCGACGCTTTCGATCGTAAGGTCACCATCGGCTACATGCACGTACTGAAACTGCACCACTTGGTCGACGACAAGATGCACGCACGTTCGACAGGTCCGTATAGCTTGGTCACACAACAACCGTTGGGTGGTAAGGCTCAGTTCGGTGGTCAGCGTTTCGGTGAGATGGAGGTTTGGGCACTGGAAGCTTACGGTGCTGCTTACATCCTGCAAGAGATGTTGACTGTGAAGTCAGATGACGTGAACGGCCGTACCAAGGTGTACGAGAACATCGTCAAGGGCGATCACAAGATCGACGCAGGCATGCCTGAGTCCTTCAACGTGTTGACCAAGGAGATCCGTTCTCTGGGTATCGACATCGATCTGGAACGTCACTAAGACCGCCGCGTACAAAGCTAAACAAGGAGCTACCACATGAAATCAATTTTGGATCTGTTCAAGCAAGTCACGCAAAAGGAAGAGTTCGACGCGATCAAGATCGGTCTGGCCTCTCCCGAGAAGATCCGTTCGTGGTCTTACGGCGAAGTGAAGAAGCCTGAGACCATCAACTATCGTACTTTCAAGCCAGAGCGCGATGGTCTGTTCTGCGCCAAGATCTTCGGCCCAGTCAAAGACTACGAATGCTTGTGCGGTAAGTACAAGCGTCTGAAGCATCGCGGTGTGATCTGCGAGAAGTGCGGCGTAGAAGTCACCCTTTCCAAGGTGCGTCGTGAGCGCATGGGCCACATCGAACTGGCCTCTCCAGTCGCCCACATCTGGTTCTTGAAATCGCTGCCATCCCGTCTGGGTATGGTGTTGGATATGACCTTGCGTGACATCGAACGCGTGTTGTACTTCGAAGCCTACGTCGTCACTGAGCCAGGCATGACCCCACTCAATCGTGGCCAGTTGTTGTCGGAAGACGACTACATCGCCAAGATCGAAGAGTACGGCGATGAGTTCCAAGCCTTGATGGGTGCGGAAGGTGTTCGTGCATTGTTGCGCGCGCTGGATGTGCCTTCTGAAGTCGAGAAGATCCGTGCTGAATTGGAAGCCACTAGCTCCGAGACGAAGATCAAGAAATACGCAAAACGCCTGAAGGTGTTGGAAGCGTTCATGCAGTCTGGCATCAAGCCTGACTGGATGGTGATGGAAGTATTGCCCGTGTTGCCACCTGAGTTGCGTCCATTGGTGCCGTTGGATGGCGGTCGTTTCGCGACCTCTGACCTGAACGATCTGTATCGTCGCGTCATCAACCGTAACAACCGTCTGCGTCGCCTGTTGGAGTTGAAGGCACCGGACATCATCGTGCGTAACGAAAAACGTATGTTGCAAGAGTCTGTGGACTCCTTGCTGGACAACGGCCGTCGCGGCAAGGCGATGACTGGTGCGAACAAGCGTCCGTTGAAGTCTCTGGCTGACATGATCAAGGGCAAGGGCGGTCGTTTCCGTCAGAACTTGCTGGGTAAGCGCGTGGACTACTCCGGTCGTTCCGTGATCGTCGTGGGCCCGCAACTGAAGTTGCATCAGTGCGGTCTGCCTAAGAAGATGGCGTTGGAACTGTTCAAGCCATTCATCTTTGAACGTCTGGAAAAAATGGGTCTAGCTACCACGATCAAAGCCGGTAAGCGCATGGTCGAGGCGGAAGAGCCTATCGTTTGGGACATCTTGGAAGAAGTCATCCGCGAACATCCTGTGATGCTGAACCGTGCGCCAACTCTGCACCGTTTGGGTATCCAAGCGTTCGAGCCAATCCTCATCGAAGGTAAGGCGATCCAATTGCATCCGTTGGTCTGTTCGGCATTCAACGCCGACTTCGACGGTGACCAAATGGCTGTTCACGTTCCGCTGTCTTTGGAAGCGCAGATGGAAGCACGCACTTTGATGCTGGCCTCCAATAACGTGCTGTCTCCAGCCAACGGTGAGCCGATCATCGTTCCTTCACAGGATATCGTGTTGGGTCTGTACTACATGACGCGTGCAAAAGAAGCGGCATTGGGTGAAGGCTCCATGTTCGCTGACGTGTCTGAAGTGTTGCGTGCTTACCGTTCTGGTCACGTCGACCTACAAGCGAAGGTGTTGGTACGTATCAAGGAAGTGGTGACCAACGAAGCAGGCGAGAAGGAAGACAAGTTCACGCGCTACGAGACCACGGTAGGTCGCTCTATCTTGTCCGAATTGTTGCCAGCGAATCTGCCGTTCAGCTTCGTCAATAAATCGCTCAAGAAGAAAGAGATCTCGCGTCTCATCAACGCCAGTTTCCGTCGTTGCGGTCTGCGTGACACTGTCATCATGGCTGACCAGTTGATGTACACCGGTTTCGCTTACGCGACTCGCGCCGGTATCTCCATCTGTGTTGATGACATGCTGGTGCCGAAGCAGAAGAACGAATTGATCGGCGCGGCTGAAAAAGAAGTGCACGAGATCCAGACTCAATACACGTCGGGTCTGGTGACTCAAGGTGAGCGTTACAACAAGGTGGTCGACATCTGGGGTCGCACCGGTGATCAAGTGGCGAAGGCGATGATGGATCAATTGGGTGTTGAGCCTGTGATCGATCGTTTGACTGGTGTTGCGAAACAAGACAAGAAGGGTAATGCGGTCACGCAAGAGTCGTTCAACTCCATCTACATGATGGCAGACTCCGGCGCGCGTGGTTCTGCTGCGCAGATCCGCCAGTTGTCCGGTATGCGCGGTCTGATGGCGAAGCCAGACGGCTCCATCATCGAGACACCGATCACCGCGAACTTCCGCGAAGGTCTGAACATGTTGCAGTACTTCATCTCGACCCACGGTGCTCGTAAAGGCTTGGCGGATACGGCGTTGAAGACAGCGAACTCGGGTTACTTGACACGCCGCTTGGTCGATGTGACACAAGACTTGGTAGTCATCGAAGACGACTGTGGTACTGACAAGGGGCGTTCGATGAAGGCCCTAGTTGAAGGTGGTGAGGTTATCGAAGCCTTGCGCGAACGCATCTTGGGTCGCGTGGTTGCGGCTGACGTGGTCAATCCTGAGACAGGCGAGACCGTCTACGAAGCCAACACCTTGCTGGATGAAGATAAGGTCGAGCTCATCGAATCCTTGGGTATCGATGAAGTGCGCGTGCGCACACCGTTGACTTGCGACACACGCTACGGCCTGTGCGCTAAGTGCTACGGACGCGACTTGGGTCGTGGTGGTCTGATCAACGTGGGTGAGGCAGTCGGTGTGATCGCTGCGCAGTCCATCGGTGAGCCAGGTACCCAGCTGACCATGCGTACCTTCCACATCGGTGGCGCGGCATCGCGTACCGTCGTGGCTAGCCAAGTGGAAAGTAAATCGAACGGTCTTATCAAGTACAGCCCGAACATGCGTACCGTCACTACGGCGCGTGGCGAGCTGGTGGTTGTGGCGCGTTCGGGCGAGATCATGGTCACTGATGATCACGGCCGTGAGCGTGAGCGCCATAAGGTGCCTTACGGTGCCAACCTGACTGCGCGCGAAGGCGCTACGGTCAAGGCAGGCGTGGTATTGGCGACTTGGGATCCGCATACACGTCCTATCGTCACTGAATACGCAGGTAAGGTGCGCTTCGAGAACATCGAAGAAGGCTCAACCGTTGCTAAGCAGATCGACGAAGTGACAGGTCTGTCCACTTTGGTGGTCATCGATCCTAAACGCGCGACATCTGGCAAGGGCGTGCGTCCGCTGGTTCGTCTGTTGGACGACAAGGGGCAAGAGATCAAGATCGCAGGTACCGAGACGGCCATCTCCGTTACCTTCCAAGTGGGTTCTATCATCACAGTGGAAGATGGCATGCAAGTGGGTGTGGGTGATGTGCTGGCACGTATCCCACAAGAAAGCTCGAAGACACGTGACATCACCGGCGGTCTGCCACGCGTCGCTGAGCTGTTCGAAGCGCGTTCGCCCAAAGATGCAGGCATGTTGGCTGAAGTCACGGGTACCGCGTCGTTCGGTAAAGAGACCAAGGGTAAACAACGTCTGGTCATCACTGACACGACAGGCGTGCCGCATGAGTTCTTGATCCCTAAAGACAAGCATGTGTTGGTGCACGATGGTCAAGTGGTGAACCAAGGCGAAATGATCGTGGACGGCCCAGCTGATCCACACGACATCCTGCGTTTGCTGGGTATCGAAGCGTTGGCACGTTACATCACCGACGAAGTGCAGGACGTTTACCGCTTGCAAGGTGTGAAGATCAACGACAAACACATCGAAGTCATCGTACGTCAGATGTTGCGCCGTGTCGCGATCGTGGACGAAGGTGATACGACCTTCATTCCGAAAGAGCAGGTCGAACGTGCTGAATTGTTGCAAGAGAACGAGCGCGTCGTTGCTTTGGGCAAACAGCCAGCGACCTTCCAGTACATGTTGCTGGGTATCACCAAGGCTTCCTTGTCTACCGATTCCTTCATCTCCGCAGCGTCCTTCCAAGAGACGACTCGCGTGTTGACCGAAGCGGCCATCATGGGCAAGAAGGACGAGTTGCGCGGTCTGAAGGAGAACGTCATCGTCGGTCGTCTGATCCCAGCAGGTACCGGATTGGCTTACCACGTTCTGCGTCGCAAGCAGCGTTTGGGCCTGGATGTCGCGGCAACTTCGGTGTCAGCAGCCGTGGAAAGCACGACGGAAGCGCAAGAAGGCGTCTAGTTGTCTTGACAGGCCTAGGCTACGTCAATAGAATGCGCGGTCTTTTTAGTCCGCGCATTTCTGTTCAGCGTAGTCCGAGTGCCGGTTTTGAGCAGTTTTGTATTGAAAAAGTAACGTTTTAATAACCAAGTTTTCAGGAAGCGAAGATAAATAATGCCAACCATCAACCAGTTAGTGCGCAAGCCTCGTACGACGGAAGTCATCAAGAGCAAGGTTCCTGCGCTTGCAGGAAGCCCGCAAAAGCGCGGCGTTTGTACCCGTGTCTACACAACGACACCGAAAAAACCGAACTCTGCCTTGCGTAAGGTCGCGAAAGTGCGCCTGACTAACGGTTTTGAGGTCATCTCTTACATCGGTGGTGAAGGTCACAACTTGCAAGAGCATAGCGTGGTCTTGCTGCGCGGTGGTCGTGTGAAAGACTTGCCGGGTGTGCGTTACCACATGGTGCGCGGCAGCTTGGATACGGCTGGTGTGAAAGATCGTAAGCAATCTCGCTCCAAGTACGGTGCGAAGCGCCCGAAAAAAGCGTAATTCCGAATTACAGATATAACTGAGGTATAGATATGCCAAGACGCAGAGAAGTCCCCAAACGCGAAGTTCTTCCCGATCCAAAATTCGGCAACCAAGATCTGTCTAAGTTCGTCAATGTATTGATGACGGCGGGCAAGAAGTCGGTTGCTGAGCGCATCCTTTATGGCGCGCTAGAGCAAGTTGGTAAGAAGAGCGGCAAAGACCCGATCGAAGTCTTCAATCTGGCGATCAACAATGCTAAGCCTCAAGTCGAAGTGAAGAGCCGTCGCGTCGGTGGTGCCAACTATCAGGTGCCAGTCGAAGTGCGTCCTTCCCGTCGTATGGCTTTGGCGATGCGTTGGTTGAAAGAGTTCGCGCGTAAGCGTGGTGAGAAGTCCATGGGTATGCGTTTGGCTGGCGAACTGATCGACGCGTCTGAAGGTCGCGGCGGTGCAGTCAAGAAGCGTGAAGAAGTTCACCGCATGGCTGACGCTAACAAGGCGTTCTCGCATTTCCGTTTCTAATAAGAATATTCATTTAGGTAATTTATCGTGGCACGCAAAACACCAATCGACCGCTATCGCAACATCGGCATCAGTGCGCACATTGATGCGGGTAAGACAACTACAACCGAGCGCATCCTGTTCTATACAGGTGTGAGCCATAAGATCGGTGAGGTGCATGATGGCGCGGCCACGATGGACTGGATGGAGCAAGAGCAAGAGCGCGGCATCACCATCACTTCTGCTGCTACGACCTGTTTCTGGAAGGGCATGGACAATTCCTACCCAGAGCATCGTTTCAACATCATCGATACGCCGGGGCACGTTGACTTCACGATTGAGGTTGAGCGTTCTATGCGCGTGTTGGATGGTGCGTGTATGGTGTATTGCGCGGTAGGTGGTGTGCAGCCACAGTCCGAGACTGTTTGGCGTCAAGCTAATAAATACAAAGTTCCGCGTTTGGCGTTCGTCAACAAGATGGATCGTACTGGCGCGAATTTCTTCAAGGTCGTTACTCAGATGCAAACACGTCTGCGTGCGAACCCAGTTCCGTTGGTGATTCCTATCGGCGCAGAAGAGGGTTTCACCGGTGTTGTGGATCTGATCAAGATGCGCGCGATCATTTGGGATGAGGCGTCTCAAGGTATGAAGTTCGAATACCAAGAGATTCCTGCTGATCTGGTGGCGACTGCTAATGAGTGGCGCGCAAAGATGGTCGAAACGGCAGCTGAAGCATCAGAAGATCTGATGAATCAGTATCTCGAAAACGGCGACCTCACTGAAGAGCAGATCATTTTCGGTATTCGCACACGTACTATCGCTTGCGAGATCCAGCCGATGTTGTGCGGTTCTGCATTCAAGAACAAGGGCGTTCAGCGTATGTTGGATGCGGTCATCATGTTCTTGCCATCGCCAGTGGATATTCCTGACGTTACGGGCGAGACAGAAACCGGCGAACACATCTCTCGTAAGGCAGATGATGGAGAAAGCTTCTCTGCTTTGGCTTTCAAGTTGATGACGGACCCGTTCGTTGGTCAGCTGACTTTCGTGCGCGTCTATTCGGGCGTGTTGAAGAAGGGTGATACGGTCTACAACCCTATCCGCGGTAAGAAAGAACGTATTGGTCGTATCGTGCAGATGCACGCGAATGATCGTTTGGAAGTGGATGAGATCTTGGCGGGCGATATCGCCGCTTGTATCGGTTTGAAAGACGTTACCACTGGCGAATCGCTGTGTGACGTGAACAAGCCTATCATTCTTGAGCGCATGGTATTCCCTGAGCCAGTCATCCACGTCGCGGTTGAGCCAAAGACAAAGGTCGACCAAGAGAAGATGGGTATCGCACTGGGTCGCTTGGCAGCTGAGGATCCTTCGTTCCGTATCCGTACGGATGAAGAGTCTGGTCAGACCATCATGTCCGGCATGGGCGAGTTGCATCTGGAGATTCTGGTTGATCGCATGAAGCGCGAATTCGGCGTTGAAGCTAACGTGGGTGCACCACAAGTAGCTTATCGCGAAGCGATCCGTAAGCCAGTTGAGGTTGAAGGTAAGTACGCCAAGCAAACCGGTGGTCGTGGTCAGTTCGGTCACGTGTGGATCAAGATGGAGCCGAACGAAACTGGCAAGGGCTTCGAGTTCATCGATGCGATCAAGGGCGGTACTGTTCCACGCGAATTCATCCCAGCCGTTGAAAAGGGTTTGCGCGAGTCATTGCCTAGCGGCGTGTTGGCCGGCTTCCCAGTCGTTGACGTAAAGGTCACTTTGTTCGACGGTTCATACCATGACGTTGACTCCAACGAAAACGCCTTCAAGATGGCCGCTTCGATGGCATTCAAGGACGGTATGCGCAAGGCTAGCCCCGTGTTGCTGGAGCCAATGATGTCGGTCGAGGTGGAGACACCAGAAGACTACACCGGCACTGTGATGGGTGACTTGTCATCACGTCGCGGTATGGTGCAAGGCATGGACGACATGATCGGTGGTGGCAAGACTGTCAAGGCAGAGGTTCCTTTGTCTGAGATGTTCGGCTACTCGACATCGTTGCGTTCTGCGACCCAAGGTCGTGCGACGTACACCATGGAGTTCAAGCACTACACTGAAGCACCCAAGAGCGTCGCTGAAGCGATCATGAGCAACAAGAAATAATCAACGAATTTAAGACTAGTCGGAGAAATAAATCATGGCAAAGAGCAAATTTGAACGTAGCAAACCGCACGTAAACGTAGGTACGATTGGACACGTCGACCACGGCAAGACCACATTGACAGCGGCGATCACCATGGTGTTGTCGAAGAA
>Ga0172379_10006604_pt1 | contig 15424 bp, 11 predicted proteins | sample GrowelOW334metaG_FD_119756 | JGI IMG/M metagenome (GOLD analysis project Ga0172379, IMG submission 119756) | Groundwater microbial communities from an aquifer near a municipal landfill in Southern Ontario, Canada - Groundwater well OW334 metaG | ecosystem: Environmental > Aquatic > Deep...
AGATCGAAATCACGTCAATCAATTAAGTTTACGTTTTAGAGGAGTTTGAACCATGGCACATAAAAAAGGGGCCGGTAGTACTAAGAACGGACGCGACAGTAATGCCCAGCGTCTTGGAGTGAAACGTTTCGGCGGGGAATTGGTTAATGCCGGCGAGATTCTGGTCCGTCAACGCGGCACCAAGTTCCATCCGGGCGATAATGTCGGTCGCGGCGGCGATGATACCCTGTTCGCACTGAAAACCGGACGCGTAAAATTTCATATGATCAGCAAAACACGTCAGGCTGTTTCTATCATCATTGCATAAGCTCTGCGTGTTGATCGGTTTTTGTTGTTCAAAAGCGTCCGCAATTGTGGACGCTTTTTTTATTTATACCCGGATTTGAAAAACCACGTCATTCCCGTCCCAACGGGACCACTTTGTGGAATGTGTTTTGACGGGAATCTTACAACGTACTTTTTACATCAGGAGAACTCTATGAAAATAACAGTTATCGGAGCAGGCAACGTCGGCGCAACCGCCGCTCAGCGCATTGCGGAAAAAGAACTTGCCAATGAAGTGGTGTTGGTTGATATCGTTGAAGGCGTGCCGCAGGGAAAAGGATTGGATATGTACGAATCCGCTCCCATTGAAGGATTCGATTCCGTTATTACCGGAACGAACACATACGATGCGACCGCCGGTTCGGATGTTGTCGTGATCACCGCCGGCATCCCCCGCAAACCGGGAATGAGCCGCGATGATCTGTTGAACACAAACGCCGGAATCATCAAGTCCGTTACTGAACAAGTCTGCGCAAAATCTCCCAATGCGATTCTGATCGTCGTTTCCAATCCATTGGATGTGATGGTATATGTCGCACAGAAAGCTTCCGGCTTCCCCCGTGAACGGGTGATCGGTATGGCCGGTGTGCTGGATACGGCGCGATATCGCACATTCATCGCAATGGAACTTGGCGTTTCCGTAGAAGACATTACCGCGCTCATCCTCGGCGGACACGGCGATTCAATGGTGCCGCTCCCCCGCTACACTTCCGTTGCCGGCATTCCACTGACGGAACTGATGTCGCAGGAAAAGATCGATGCCATTGTGAAACGCGCGCAAAACGGCGGCATCGAGATCGTCAATTACTTAAAGACCGGCAGTGCATTCTACGCCCCTTCTTCCGCCGCCGTGCAGATGGTGGAAGCAATCGTGAAGGACAAGAAACGCATTCTCCCCTGCGCCGTGATGCTGAACGGCGAATACGGCATCAAAGATACTGTCGTTGGTGTGCCGGTAAAACTGGGACGGAAAGGAATGGAAAAGATCATCGAAATCAAACTGACCGCGGAAGAATCTGCTGCTTTAAAGAAATCTGCCGATGATGTAAAAATTAATATGGACAAGGTCAAGTAAACAACGTACCTGCAGAAATAATAGAAAGCCCCGCAATTTTTGCGGGGCTTTTTTTGTTATTGTCCAGTCCTGATAAATATTTCGTTCTGTTCGCAGGACAAAATTTTTCATCCTGGGCAATCCCGACGCTGTTTGTCGGAAGAGTCGAAGGATGTCATACCCATCCCAACGGGACCACTTCGTGGCATGTTCATATACTCGTCATTCCGGAAAATGTAAAAAACTCCTTTGAACGGACTTGCCCGACAAAACGCTTATCGGGTGTGCGTCCGTTCCGAAAAAAAAATACATCATCAGCATGGCGCACCCAAGCAGAGTTTGAGTGCGAGAAAAACGGATAATCAGAGTTGACACTCTGTGACATTCGCGTATGTTTAAAAATACCAAATTCTTGGTATTGATTGTTACACGCAAATAACCGTATGCTGATAAAAATAATTGGTGTTAAGAATAACATTCGATGTTTGGCTTACTCCCGGCGAATAAATTGCTAAGACCATTTCAAGGACAGCATTTTTCACCGGACTATTAAGTCTTAAAGAAGGATAAAAAAGTGAAAATAATAAAAATATTTTCATGGTTAAGGCTCCAAAATGAGATTTTTTCGGATATATGTATGTACAGAGACAAAAACCAATTTTATTCTCTGAGACCTTTAATTCTCCATTTTTTTGACGAGGGAGTAATCTAAAAACGTGTTTTCCTATAACTTTCAATATATCGTATGTCTCTACAAACAGGAAATTCTATGAAGATTACATGGATACTTGCAGCACTACTGGCGATAATTATTTTTCAACCGGGTTGTAAAAAGGATCCTCCAGTTGTACCTCCCCCGGATCCGGAACCGACACATCCGACAATTGTCTGGACAGCAGATACTATTCGCAATCCTTATACGGGTAACCAATTATTGTTGAGATCTCTTTGGGGCTCAGATACAAATGATGTATATGCTATTGGCCACAATGCTTTTGGAGGGAGAGCTTCATTGTTTCACTTTAATGGGATTCAATGGGAAAGAGTGATTCTAACCAAAGGAGAAGGTGGATTTATCGGAAGTTATGTTTCTTTTATCAAGATTGATGGTTCAGGAAAAAATGATGTTTGGGCAGTTGGAAGTCGCGGGGGTTATTATGGAACTTCTGTCGATTCAAGCCTTGTGATTCATTATGATGGAATTTCCTGGAAGGAAGTTCAAATGGAGCGATGTAAGGATATCATGCAAGGTTTAAAAGTATTGAGTCCCAATGATGTCTATATGACCGGCTCGTATGGTGAAATCTATCATTTTGATGGTAATGAGTTTTCTAAAACTATTGTAGATACAAATCTTGCAATGAGAATTGGCGGAGATCAAAATCGCATGTTTGTCGGAGGAAGGACGTTCACATTGTTTCCGATTGTTTACATGAGCGTCTATTCAAAAACACCAAATGGACAATGGACGCTTGTGAAAACAGCAAATGAAGTAGACTATTATAAATCTAAGAGTTTTGGTTATTACGACTTTTATCCCGCCGGAGGCGGGAAATATTTTGTCGGCGGTGAAAATGTTTTTTCACTTCAGGATACCACCTGGGAATCATCCTATTCCAAAGGATCTCCCCCCTATCTCTTGTTTCGAGGGACATCCTCACAAAATATTTTTGCCCTTTCTCCATGGAATTCAATCATCCATTGGAACGGCGTAGATTGGCAACCGATTAATATGCCGACAGAATTAACACAAAATATGTCAATTGCCGGTATGTGGGTAAAGGATAAAAATATTTTTGTTTCTTGTTTTTACACAACCGATACAAATATAATTTACCGTGGTATTTTTAAATAAAATGAAAGGTTGAGATGTATGAAAAAAGTATTGTTTATAGTTTTATGCGTTAGTTGTTTTGGGTACGGTCAATATGTTGATCCTACATTCCCTGGTATCAGAGCGTAATATGAAGATCTCAACGGAAACGGAGTGATAAAATGGTATTTTGATGAAAATTCTTTGTCTGGTCTTAACACCACGCATCTGGGGACATCGTTAGCTGCTGCAAAGACTGAAATCAAAAATGAAATTATTGCTGCATTCAATGTATGGGACAGTCATATTTCGTCTATGACATATCCAGACAACATCACTTTTGTTGAGGGTACTTCTGGAGATTACACTATTAAGATATCTTTTATGGACCTTCTTTCGGCTACAAAACTTGGAAGTACAACTTGTATAGGTCCTGATGTGATTGGCTCAAAATCAAATATTGAAATAAGCAAAAATAGCCAGATAGATTGGCACGCAAACAGCTATAAACCGGAACAAAAACGATATCTTCAAAACACTTTAATTCATGAAATTGGTCATGCAATATTGGGAGCTTATGCTTCATGGCATCATTCAAGTAATCCACAGTCAGTGATGTGGACAAATTTTAATGCGCTGGATCTTATTGAAAATTTACCTGAATATGATAAGAATATTGCGTTTCAGGTATATCATTGGCGCAAATTTCAATTCTTTGGTGAACAGGTTACTGACTTTGTTTATTATACAGATCCTCGAATAATTTATTCAACTCCTGCTCAAGAAATAGACGCACCATATACTGTTCCACCACCTGGAGTATTAGATCACATGAACCACGGTGATATCAAACAACGATCCTATTGGGATGAAAATCTGCTAATTGGTTCTGTGCTTGAGCAAGGAAGTGCATTTAGGACTGTAGTGCAATGGGATGATAATTTCGGACCTCATTTGTCAAGCCAATACCAATTTGTTACCCTGGGTGATGACAATGGTATTTTTGCAACATATGGAACAGCCTATAAATTCAGTTTTAGCCCGGCGCAATTTGTTGATGGAACACCACTGGTAGATTATTTTAACTACCAAATAGATAATATTGATATCATTAAAAATGGAAATGCTGATAGGTTTTATCGTGTTGACAAGGTGATAGAAATAGTACCGCAAGTTCCACAAGGATATTATTTTTATCAATGGAACGATGGAACAACGGATAATCCCAAATATGTTACCGCAAATGCCAACAAAACAATATTTGCGATCTATAAAGCGCAGTTAAAATCAAATAATGGCACCTCATTCAACTCAAATGGAACGCACAAATTCATCAGAACAACAAACGGCACTCTGCATATGGTGTATAATAGTGCCGGGAAAGTTTGGTACGAAACAAGTTCAGATAATGGCGAAACGTGGACATTGAGATTTTCGGACGCCGGAGGACAACCGGCAATTGCCGCTGTGAGTTCAAACCGGGTGATTTTTGTGTATCCTTACAATACAACCAAAATTAAAGCTGTTTGTTATGATGTGTCAGTTCCCGGTATATTATCTACCACAACACCACTCGGCAGATCGATTGATTTACCAAGTGATCTTGCAATTGCAATAACAACCGCAGGAAAAATAGCTGTAACGTATTATAATGCCGGCGATGAAGAAATCACAATTTCAGGTTATTTTGGATTGTCTGGTTCTGTCGCTGCCAACGGCAGCGTTACATGGGGAAACTACCGATCGTACCAATCGGCATACGTTTTAGCGAATTCAACCGCAAGAAATGTTGCCCTGGAAGTTCGAAACAATGCGGGTGAAGGATTGTTTCATTTCACATTCGACGACACGGATGGAAATGGCGGAAGAGATATATACTATGGCCCTCTTTCTCGAAGCAGCACTTACCTGTCCCGATATGTCTATTCCCCATATACAAACTGTTTATCGGGTTCATCTGGATATCTCAACAACACAAATCCCTCTATTATCGCATTAGCCAATGAAGCGACTCGGTTTAATTGGATGAGTAATAATGGAAGCGGCAGTACTGTATCAGTATTTAAGGATCCAGGGTTTTCTACACACTGGTTTTTTGGAAATAATGTTACCAGCACCAGCATTAATCAGGCTTCGGATGGATATGTTATTGGCTGGTCAAACGGAAATACTCAACAATACGCCAATAACAGTTCGCTTACAACTCTCGGAACTATTTCATCCCTTGGCGCTTACGTACAAATTGGGAACAGCGATCTTAGGGCCAACATGCGTGCTATGGGATTTAATGTTGGCAGTGCGCCATATGTATTCAATCTATCGGTTCCAATCGGATCGATGTTGCAAAAGAGCAGCGCGACAAATGAACAATCACTTTTAGGACGCGGAATCACCGCTTCGATTAAAAAAGATATTGAAATTACAGCAGATGAAGACACAACAAACTTGTCACATCCGAAATATCATTTTTATCGATTTACTTATTTAGTCAATGATATTGTAGCAGATGGCACTCCGATAAAGTTTTCAGAAATACCGGAAGGAACGGATCTATCGGATCCATCAACAATGCATAAATATTTACTTACACAACCGTTTGCGTTGAACAATACCTCTACGTTGACGTTTGATGTGACCAAACTTGTGACACATCCTAACGGCGTTATTTCTGCATTGGATAATGACAAGTATATTAATTTCAAGGTGGAATTGGTGTCATCTGAGACTCATCAGGTTATTGGGAATTTAAATAGTATTTTGCATCGCAAAGACGTTGACAATAATTCTCAAGTTACCGGTTACACGGTTGATTGCAATGGAATCGGTAATAAAAATGTTCAACTTCGGATTTCCTATAACAGCACCGCAAATGCAGAAATATCGTTAAACGAAAAGGTGGTCGATGCTTCCGATGTGCTGAATAAAACAACATCTGAAACTATTCATTTAGGGTTCGATGGAGCAACGATAGTAACTGAGTATGGATTAGACCAAAACTATCCCAATCCATTCAATCCTTCAACAAAAATCGCATTTGCATTGCCGCAAAACGGAAATGTAACTTTGAAAGTGTTTGATGCTATTGGCAGGGAGGTTGCTGTATTGGTGAACGAATATAAAGATGCCGGCAGATATTCAGTGGATTTCAATGCATCCAGGCTTTCAAGCGGGATATATATTTATCGACTGCAAGCAGGTGATAAAACAATGACAAAGAGGATGTCGTTAGTCAAATAGATTGAATTAGCATTCACTAAAAGCCTGCCCTAACCCGGCAGGTTTTTTTTGTTTTTATTCCTATACTCAATTGAGATTCACTTTGAAAGTGAAACCCCGCTTCACACACAGAAATCAAATGGTCCGGAAAAATTGTACACGATCTTAAGCGGAGTTTGGGAAAGGAAAGAAACAAAACGCCCCGCAACTTCGCGGGGCGTTTTTATTGAACAACGGCGCATTGATAGATTATTGTATTCCCATTTCCTTCAAAAGAAAACCTGCTTCCCCTACCTTCTCCACATTCCAGAGCACGTAGCGGATATCCACTGCGATGGATCGGCTGTAACTTTCATTCCAGGCAAAATCGTTAATGGTGGCCTCGAATGCGCGGTCGAAGTTCACGCCGACCAGTTCCCCTTTTGCATTCAGTACCGGACTGCCGGAATTTCCGCCGGTAGTGTCCATGTCATACAGCAGGTCCACCGGAAGATCGTTTAGTTTTTTGTGTTTATATCGTCCGTAATCTTTCTTCACATACAAATCTCGGATCTTTTTGGGAGTGTTATAGTCGGGATCATCCGATGTCTTCTGCATTACTCCGGTCAACGTCGAAATGGGAGAAAAATAGGTCGCATCGGACGGACTGTATCCGCGGATGGTGCCGTACGTCATACGCAATGTTGAGTTGGCATCCGGAATAAAATCTTTTTTCTTCCACTCCTCTTTCACCGCAACCAGTTTACCCGAAAGACGATTCAATTCGCCGGTCCGTTTGCGGTTGATGGTGGTCTGTTGTTCAATCTCCGGAGCCAGTGACCGCGCAAACTCGATCAGCGGATCATTCAGTTGGCGAAGTTGTTCCGGCGTCATAGTGAATGCTCTCTCGATAAATCCGGGATCTGCAAACCGTGTTGAAGCAAAACATGAATCCACAAATTGTGTGATGTTCTTCAGTGCAACTACGACTTTTATGGATTGATCCGCCGGCAGCAATGATGCATCATTCAGGATCTCCGTCAAAAACAGTTTGTCGATCCCCTGATGATAGCTGTGCAAGGATGATACGATACTATGCTTCGTGGCAGCAAGATTCTTATCCATATACGCCGATTGACGCGTGCTGTCCGGTTTTTGCAGCTCGTCGGCGAGCGAATTAAGTCTATTGCCGATGGTCAGCAGCGTCGAACTGCCGATGATGCTCGAAAGGATATTGGCCCGGCGGGCATCGTTCCGCATCTCTGCATAGACGGCGGAGATACCTGAAAGAACATCGCCGTATTTCTGTTTTCGTCCATCCTGCGCATTGATGAAGGCCGTCAGTTCTTCCTCTTCTTTTTTCTTATTTGCGACAATCGGCAGGTTGCTGAAACCTTTCAGTTTCCCGCGGTAGTTCTTCTCCACATTCGCCAACGACTTCATCCGCGCCGAAAGCGCTAATGCGGCTTCGGGATCGTTCTTTCCTGCCGCCATCATTTGCGAGATCATCCATGCATTCCTCTGCTGCACAAACGGAAGACGGATATCTCGTTCATATTCCAGGTAGTAGGAAGTTTGATGGCGGAATGTTCTTCCCGGATATCCCAGAATAAATACGAGGTCATTCTCATTAACGCCGTTAGGATTTACGACAAAGTGATTTTTCGGTTTAAAGGGTTTGTTTGATGCTGCATATTCAGCAGGATTTCCATCCGCACCGACATATGCGCGGATAAAGGAAAAATCCCCCGTATGCCGCGGCCAGACCCAGTTATCATTCTCTCCGCCAAACTCTCCGACAGATCGCGGCGGCACATACACAAGACGGATATCCTTAATCGTCCGATGAATAAACAACACATAGGTTTTTCCGGCAAACATCTCCGCAATGGAAGCGGTAATCCTGGTCTGTTTCTTTTCCGCTTCCGCGACCAGCGCTTTGGAATTCTTTTCGATAATCTTCGTACGCTGGATCGGATCAGTCGTATCAGAAATACCGGCAAGCACCTCCGCAGAGACATCGCGGTACGAATCAATGATCCGAACCGTCAAACCTTTCGCCGGGATCTCTTCTTCGCGGGATCGGGCGATAAATCCGTTCGTCACATAATCATTCTGTACGCTGCTGACCTGCTGCACAGCGCCGAAAACGCAATGGTGGTTCGTAATAATCAATCCTTCATCCGAAATAAACGATGCGCTGCATCCCCCCACATTCACGCTGGCATCCACCAAACTCTTTCCATTTGGATTGTAAATATCCTTTGCGGTAATCTTGAATCCTTTTGCTTTCAGGTTCAGTTTATGGATTTCGGAAAGCGGGTACATTCCCTCTTCGGCAGACAGGAACGAAACGATGAAGAGGATGACCAATATTTTTTTCATGAACGGCTCCTTATGTACTATGAAGGAAGATAGCAATACTTGGAAAAGGAAGCCAAACGATATTTACCTCCTTTTCATTGACGCAGTTCATGATATCTTGCTTCAAGTATTCAATATCCAGTGCCGTTTCTATTAGAAGCGGTCCCAAAAATACCTAGTCATTGTCATTTCCCCGAAGGCCCTAAGGGCCAGGTGGCCACTTCGTGGCGATCCCGACGATATTTGTCGGGAGAGAAATCTCGGTTTTTTGAATTCAAGTATTAAAACGAGATTCCTCACTCGGTCCTTCGGACCTTCGTTCGGAATGACAAATAAAATTCATTTTTGAGACCACTTCTAAGTAATCTTGTATTTCCTGACCATACTTCGGCGCGATGTCGCCGATTTGTTCATCCTGAGCAAGGCAATCAATTACTTGATTGCCGCGCCGAAGGATGTTCAAAGGCAATATTTCTTTTGAGAAAGAGCACTAGATTGTGTCCGTCGGTAATATGAAGATGTCTTTTTTAAGAATCGAATATTGATTACTTTCATCTATGAAATCGCAACGTTCATTTGTTATCCTGTTACTGACTGTTGTCGCTTCACGGATACCGCTGCTCTTCGGCGGCTTCGGCGCGGATGGCGATGCCTGGAGGATTGCACACACAGCGCATCGGCTATGGACCGAAGGCGTATACCAGGTTTCGCGTTTTCCCGGATTCCCGGTATTCGAAATTCTACAGACACCTGTTATCATACTCGGCGGCTCTTTCGCATCCAATCTTTCCACGTTGATCGTTTTTCTTTTTTCCATTATTCTATTCAGAAGCATTATCCTTCGTTGGAATATCCCCAATGCCGATCTGCTGCTCATCAGTTATTCATTTCTTCCGATCCTCTGGAAAAACTCGGCTGTCACAATGGATTATATTTGGGGATTGACTGGTATTCTTGGAGCGGTAACTCTCTTGCTCAATAAGCGATTCATTTCAGCAGGAATCGTTCTTGGATTTGCCGCAGGAACACGGTTGTCTCATCTTGCGCTATTTTTTCCTTTGCTTTTACTTTTTAACGGCACTGAAAGAAAACAGATGCTTCATTTTACGATTTGGAGCGTGATGATAACTATCCTTTGCTATTTTCCTGTTTTCCTTTCCGACGATTTTTTTGGGGTTATTCAGGAATATCTTGCAAGGACGAACAATATTTCCCTTCTCAAGAAAACCGGTGCATTCTTCTATCGGATCATCTTTTCCCTTGGTTTGCTCGGTTCGCTGGCTATCGGGATAGTGCTCTTCATCAGCAGAGAGAAGGTGCGTTCACACATGCAATCTCGTACATCACGGGTGTCACTTGCAATCATTCTAACGATCGTGGTAGTGTTCTCTTTGATTCCTGATGAACGGGAATACCTCATCCCTGCAATGCCTTTTCTGCTGATTCTGCTGGCGCTGACAGGTAGCAGGAATCATTTTGCTGTTGTCACGGTAGTACTCATCTCCTACGCTTTTATCTCATTGGATGTAACGGACCATGATCCGCTGTCACCGTCTACCGGGCTGAAAAAACAGAAAGGATTCGTTGTCAAAGAGTATGGAGATCGAAGCAGGAATGAACAACGGAGAATTCATTTGGCACAATATTCCATACCGGACTCATCTATTGTTATGATTGGTATGGGACCAATTTTCTGGTATGACAATCCTTACGTCACTTGGGATCAGAAGATGGAGAGAAAATTCCGGCAGGATTGTGCCCGATCTCTTCGCGGAAAAGAGGTTTACTACATCTACGCATTAAAAAAACCGCAGCTTACTCTGCTGCGGCAGCGTGGATATACGGTGTATTATTGGGATGAGATGAAATTGTTTCTCGAAACGTTCATCGGCTACAATCTTGCCGATGAACGTATTGCGCCGGTGAGTTCGTTCGGTGTGATTACCCCTTCGCAACAATATCCCTGACCATATTCGTCACAGACCGGAAGTCGATCTTCCCGGTCCCCATTTGCGGAAGATCCGGAATAACGACAAACTGTTTCGGCAGTGCGATGTTCGGAAGCTGTTCGGCCATTTTTTTCAGCACTTCTTTTTCATCCAGTTGATGCGTCACTGCAGCAACGATCTTCGCCCCTTTTGTTTGATCGGGAATTTCTACAACACAAACCTTGGTTTCGGGTGGAAGGAGTTTTTCCAGCACGTCTTCCACTTTGATCAAAGAGATCATCTCTCCGCCGATCTTCACAAACCGTTTCAATCGGCCGACATGCCATAGGTAACCTTCCTCATCCTGCCAGCCCATGTCGCCCGTATCATAGTAACCGTGGCGGAATGCCAGCGACGTGTTTTCGAAATCGTCGAAGTATCCCTTCATAACATTATCCCCTTTAACGAGGATCTTACCGGTCTCACGCACACCGCACTCTTCTCCGGTTTCATGGTTTTCTATCCGCAACGAAACTCCTGGCAGCATTCTTCCCACACTTCCGGGACGATTGTGGGTTGGAGAATTCAGGGCGAGTCCCGGTGCCGTTTCGGTACAGCCATATGCTTCAAGGATTACCTTGTTATGTTTTTCCATGAATGCTTTTCGCAGCGCATCGGGACATTTGTCCGCTCCGGCGAGGATGATTCTACAAGAATCATAATCACCCGGATTAGATTTCCCGACATATCCCCAGAAGAAACTCGGTGTTCCGGCAAAGATGGTTACTTTTTCTTCCCTCACAGCATCATTCACTCCTTTAAAATCCAAAGGATTTGCGTAGGTCACAACTGTCATACCGCACCAGACGGGCAGCCATAAGTGAGCGGTCTGTCCGAAGGAATGGAACATCGGAAGATTGCCGAGCATAACATCCTTTTCTCCGACTTCAAGAACCTGTTCCAAACTCATCAAATTTGCGGCGATGTTCTTGTGGGTCAATTGCACCGCCTTTGGTTCTTTTTCGCTGCCACTGGTAAAGAGGATCACCAAATTATCGTTTTCCTCTCCTTGCGCCACAGTTTTCTTTACCATTGCCGTCGGCAGTTTCGACCGGACCGCCGCATGGAGTTTATCCATAATGGAAATACTTTCCATTATATCTTCCAGAAAAATCATTCCGGGAACGACTGGACACTGAATCTTTTCAAGCAGCGCTTTGGAGGTGATGATCGTCCGGAATGCACACTTGCGCTGCGCGTATTCGCAATTCTTTGCCGCCATCGTGGAGTAGTTGATCATAACGGGGACTCTTCCGCTCATCAACGCAGCAAGCGATGCAAGAATACATCCTGCCGATGTCGGGATCATGATTCCGATAAATCCCTTATCATACTTCTGAAATTTTTCCGACAGGATCAGAGATGCGATCAAAGCCCTTGAGTATGTGACCCGCCTGTTTGTTGTTCGGTCAACGATGTATTCCTTGTCGCCCAGCCGTTTTGCCGTTTCGATAAATCGATGGTGAAGTAACATAGTGACGCTCCCCAGGATAGGTTGATATTTTGAAAAATGTAGTGCATCCAGCGTCAAAAAGCAACGCACAATATTTTTCCGTAAAAAGTACTTGACAGAGAAGCTTAAATTATTATCTTTAATATCAGAATAACTTAATATATAAGGTTGACAGCGTAATAACCTTATATATTAAGCTAAACATACAGAAACACATTCTGTAAAATTATTCTGCAGCACCACCTCCGCTGCTACATCATAACCATTGCCGGCACCATTGCAATGGACGATGATTCCTGGCCACACGGCTATTCCATCGATAGTTGGAATACAACGGTCTGATCAACCACATCATCATTTTTTCACTATTAACCATTTTTACGGAGGTTGTATGAAACGCAGTATCCTGGCATTGTTTCTCTTCACTATGTTCTTTTCATCTGTGTCACTGTCGCAGGCAAAAGTCGGCACCGACATCTATAGCCGGTATGTTTGGCGCGGTGTTGATTATGGAAATTCGACCAGTCTGCAGCCGGCACTCACCTATGTCGCGGGCGATCTTTCTGTCGGTGTCTGGGGTTCCTATGCTCTCGCCGGTGGTTATTCCGAGGCAGATATCTGGGCATCGTATGCGGTTGGTCCCGTAACGTTGTACCTCACGGATTACTATATTCCGGCCGCTCCGCCCGCATTAACATTTTTTAATTACAGCGACAACGCCGGTGCTCATGCGGTGGAAGTCGGTGTCGGTTATACCGGTCCGGAAGCTCTGCCGATCTCTTTGGCCGCCTATTATATCGCTCTCGACGGTGCAACCGTTGACAATTCCGTTTATGTGCAGGCTTCGTATCCGATACTCTCCGATCTTTCTTTGACTGTCGGGGGTACGCCGGCCAAAAGTGCGTTCTATGGAACAGCAAAGGCAGGACTCATCAACGTAGGATTCACATCATCCAAAACCATTAAGGTGTCCGAAAGCCTTTCCATTCCGTTCAATGTTCAATATATCATGAATCCGTATGTCGAAAGCGCATATTTGATTTTTGGTATCAGTTTATAACACTGTTTTTGTTCAACTGTTATTTGAGTCTATTCATATCAAAAGGAGTTTTACCACATGGAAACAAAAGTAATTGTCGATACGCTCTGGGTATTGATCACGGCAATGCTCGTGTTCTTTATGAACCTTGGATTTGCCCTGGTCGAATCCGGATTTGCACAGTCCAAGAATACTGTGAACATCCTTTCTAAAAACTTTATCGTCTTCGCCGTTTCATCGCTTGCCTTCTGGGCGTTCGGCTGGGGACTGATGTACGGCAACGGCACCGGTTTTGTCGGACTGGAAGGTCTCTTTGCCATCGGCGGAGCGGATAACAGTCCGGCTACCGGCGATGCGTACAGCGGCGTCTATTCGGCGTTAAGCTGGGCCACAGTACCATTGATGGCAAAGTTCTTCTTTCAGCTGGTGTTTGCTGGAACCGCTGCAACCATCGTCTCCGGTGCGGTTGCAGAACGCATCAAGTACTTCTCGTTTATTCTGTTTTCGTTCATTCTCGTCGCCATCATGTATCCGGTAACAGGACACTGGATCTGGGGAGGCGGTTGGCTGGCGCAAATGGGTTTCTGGGATTTTGCCGGTTCAACGGTTGTTCATTCGGTTGGCGGCTGGGCGGCATTAGCGGGCGTTCTGGTTCTGGGACCGCGGCTTGGAAAATTTAAGGATGGTAAGATCAATCCTATTCCCGGACACAATATGACCTCTGCTGTCACCGGCGCTCTTGTTCTCTGGCTTGGATGGTTCGGTTTTAATCCTGGTAGCACCATGGCCGCCGATCCAGAAGCAATTTCCCGCATCATCATGACGACGAACAGCGCCGGTATTGCCGGACTGCTCGCTTCTACCGCCGTTGCGTGGATCGTTCTCGGCAAACCGGATCTCAGCATGACTATCAATGGACTGCTTGCAGGCCTTGTTGCCGTCACCGCACCGTGCGCGTATATCAGCGTTGAGAGTTCTCTCATAATCGGAACTGTTGCTGGTGTAATTGTTGTGTTTGCTGTCATCGCTTTCGATAAACTTAAACTCGACGATCCGGTCGGTGCGCTTGCCGTCCATCTTGCCAACGGTATTTTCGGAACGATCTGTGTCGGCCTGTTTGCACAAGACAAATTTATCCCGAATACCACCGGCAATGGTTTATTCTTCGGCGGCGGAACAAATCTGCTGGTTGCACAACTTACCGGAATTGCGGCAGTCGGTGCTTTTACATTCATTCTCTCGTATATCTCATGGTATCTTATCAAAATCACCTTGGGTGTCCGTGTATCTGAAAAAGAAGAATACGAAGGTTTGGATATCGGCGAACATGGGATGGAAGCATATCCCGACTTTAAAAAGTAAATGGTCAATTCAGCAATTGATTTTTATTCATTCGTTCAGTAGAATGATAGCAGCACCCATTGAACTGAGGAAAAATTTTTATCACAATCTCCAAGGAAGTTTCTATGAAAAAAATTGAAGCAATCATCCGTCCTCACAAACTCGACGAAGTGCGCGAAGCGCTACAGGAAGCGGGTTTCCGGGGACTGACTGTGACGGAAGTGAAGGGCTATGGAAGACAAATGGGACACAGCGAGATTTACCGCGGTTCCGAATACACGATCAACTTTTTGCCAAAAACAAAGATCGATATCATTTGCGCCGACGGTAATCTGGATAAAGCGATTGATATCATCCTGAAGCATGCTAAAACCGGCGAAGTAGGCGACGGCAAGATCTTTGTCTCCACTATCGAAGAGGTCATCCGTGTTCGGACCGAAGAAACGGGTGAGGCAGCGGTGTAAGCAGTCAAAAAAATACCCGAAATCATTGAGATTTCGGGTATTTTGAGATCACAGAAGCAAAAAATGTACTTGCGTCTAATTTCTAAACAATCTATTTTTGACTTGCAAAGAACAGTAACACCGTTGATGCACTTGAAATGCCCCCGTCTTCCAATCACGGGGTTGTTATGCGCTCCTGATGCTCAGAAGAATCTTCCTGAACAACAGAGGATCGGCAAACACAAAATTCCGATTACAGTCGGAATGCAATAAAGTGGCACCAATGCCGGTGGTACCCTCACCGAAAAAAGTTCAGTGAGGTTTTTTTGAAACAACATAGAGGAGCACCCTATGGAAACAGGTACCGTGAAGTGGTTCAACAACGCGAAGGGTTACGGTTTCATCTCCCG
>Ga0172379_10006605_pt1 | contig 15420 bp, 9 predicted proteins | sample GrowelOW334metaG_FD_119756 | JGI IMG/M metagenome (GOLD analysis project Ga0172379, IMG submission 119756) | Groundwater microbial communities from an aquifer near a municipal landfill in Southern Ontario, Canada - Groundwater well OW334 metaG | ecosystem: Environmental > Aquatic > Deep...
CATTATCTTTTTGATAAAGAAAACGAAAAGTGTGGTAGGTTTGCTCATTATTCCACGTACAAAGTGGAGATTGACCATTTGACTGTAAAGAGTTCTCATCTATTGTAATAAGGGAAATTGCAGTTCCCTGATGAACATCAATATCAAGTCCTCTTCCGGCATTTGTTGCTCCCGAATATGGAACAACGGAACTTTTTACTTCGATTGAAAAATCAATGTCAGTTGGCATTGTCCCTTCTACCGTTTGGAATCGCGCCTGAGTACCGTTGATTCCTCTGATTACTATTGCTCCGTTCTCAATGGTAACCGTTGCTTTCGGTGAGGTATCAACACTTGCGGGTGATTCTATCCATCCTGTCACAAGTGAAGGTGTAACATCTCCCGTAATCACAGGGTTATCACTCATAGACAAGTAAGGATATTTATCAGATAAATGTTTGGGTAACATGAACGAAGAAAGAGGAATTCTGATCAACTCCATCTGTTCCTTTATTTTGGAATAAAAAACATACAGATAGTTTTCGTGTACATAGGCATGTGGATATCCATATTCCCCGTTTTTAGCCCTTCCGGTATATTTCAGGGTATAGTTGGTGTTACCTGCAATATAGTTTCGGTCAAAGTTCACACCGTCTTTCGACAGAGAAAGAACCAACGGAAATCGAACACTGTTTATGTTTGATGTATCCGGTGTACCGATATAGAAATATTCTCCATTCGGCAAACGACCTAAATGTGACTTACTGTTATTATCTGTAAAATTTGTTTTTACCGGGACACTGAAGGTTTTTCCATAATCATTACTATGCATTTGCCAGTTATAGTTTTTATAACCTGCAGAAACACTTCGCAGCATACACACTATCGTATGATTATCCTTTTCTATAAGAGTACCCTCAACAAGTGCAGGTAATGCTGGAATCGTTCCCCCAGTAACCCCGGCTCTTTTCCATCCTCTTAAACCTGATGGATCGTCGGTGTAATAAACGGCAGTGTTACCGGTAAGCAATATTCTTCCGGTGGATAATATTGTAGGACTATGGCTCGGATAAGTTGTAACTGACAAGTCAACAGGGGCCGACCAGTTAACTCCATCCACAGAATACATCGCGCAAAAATCAACGATGGTTCTTTTCGGACTATTCAACGTAACATAGGCAACTAAAGTATCTTTATAGACATGTAATCCACCGGGAGTCCATAACAGACTATCGGGATTTGGCGCTATAAGAACTGAGGGAGGTGCCCAATTGTAATAATCAGAAGAGCTTGAAATTAAAACTCTTTGTCCTGATAAATCCTCTCCGGTGATTCCATTCGACCATACTGCAATCAACTTTCCTTTATATGCGATCAGATGAGGATGATGGTTATAATGCCAGGTGGAGCCGGGAGCATAAACAACTACATTCTCAGATGGAAGAACAGGAATATTTTGTTGCTGGTGATAGGTATTTGTCATTATTTCCTGTGAAAACAAACTGATAGAGAAGGAAATAAAACATAGGATAACGAATAGTTGCTTAACTGTCATTTGATATGTTTTTCGGGAACCTGAACAATTAATTGATTAAATCTTTTTAGTATGCGATTCGATTGCTTTTTGCTAATACACAAATATCTGTGAGATCCTGATTTTGACTCAACAAAAGTTGTAAAACCCTTATCATCAACATTTAAAAATCCTTTTTTTGACAGATTAAAATAATGTTGATTTGGTTCAATGGCATAAAGTACTGATGTCAAATCCCAGGTTGGACGATCATAAGGCATGGGAAGATAATTCTCATAGGCGATTTTCATTGGGTGATAGGTTGCATAGTTAATTTCATCAAGCATTTCACTTCCTTTAAAAATTAAATTACCTCCCACTTCCCAACTACTGATGACTACCTTTCCCGGCCATTTCTCAAAAACATATTTAGCTGATGGAATATCAAATCTGATGTTAAATTCGCCTTTCTTTAAATCCGGCCTGAAATCACCCCCCATTACGCTGAGGAGTCTGACTTTTTTCTCCACCAACTCTCTGCCAGTCAGATTACTGTACTGATCTGGGTCTGATTTGAGCAACTGACATAAATTGGTCAGAAATCCAACAGAAACAATGACCACGCTACCATCTTTTTCCCGGGATAAAATCTGACGGTATTTTTGTACTGAATCGGGTATCGTATCCAATGCATTTCGATGTTTTGAAAATGTAAAATTGTCGGAACAAAAATTTTCTACTATTTCCACATAACTTTTTCCTGTTGGTTCTTTCACAACGGAATTTTTTACGGTAGCCAACGGAATTTCAGGATACCCATAAAAGGCATTCATAATATCAAGAAAAGAAACCGAGTGAATGTTAGCTTTGTTGTTTGATATCATCAGGATATGGGCATTACCCATATCCTGATATTTGTATAACATATCTAACGCCAAAGCATCATCGATATCATTGCCCATATCAGTTTCGAAAATAACCTTCACGGGTACTTTTGCAAATAACTGATAGGAAACAAAATTAAGCAGAAACAGTATCAAAACTCTGTAGGACAAAGTATTCATTTTTTCAAGAATTTGATGATTGCTTTCTTATCAGCGTTTACAACTTGCACTAGATAAACTCCCTTATTGAGAGACGATACATTGATTGATTCATTATTCAGATAGTTATCAACAGCGTAAAGAAGCTGTCCGTTAATGTTAAATACTTTTACGGATGCTTTTTTGCCTTCAAGTCCGTAAATTTGTATTTGATCGTTGTCCTGAATTAATGAAAAACCATTCATATCAGCCGTATGTTGGTCAACAGATGTAGCAACCACATATGGTTTAAATGAACCCGTATTATCAATTGTAGCATAATCAATACTTAAAGTTGTTGCCGATGATGAATTCCCTTTACCGAGCTGAAACTTGCTTGCTGATGCTACATTCGTTACTCCGACATATTGACTATCTACCCATACATGCGCATATTTCCCTGTACCAGAACCTGCAAAGCGGAAAATATGATAATTATTGTCAGTGATCTGATATAATGGGGCATTACTACCTCCATCAGAATTATTATATAACTTGGTATCTGTTAAACACAGAAGCTGAGTACCAATAACAATATCCATTCCACGACCGGTTGCAGCAGAAACTTTGGCTCTGGCTTCAAAGGAATACAAATTGTTGGTTGCAGTAACAGGTGACTGAAAAACATACTGATTACTTACCGGGCAATCAATATTCAGGAATCCATCAGTTGAAGCGACCGTATATGCTGTACCTGATACAGTAGGTAGTGTCCAACCCGCATCAACAGGCAGCTTTGTACCATCGAGCGAAGGAGTAACCGCTACATCCTTGGCAGTCAGCGTAGGTTCTTCCAAAACAGTGGTAGTAGGCATGTAAGCACCTGTTAAATCATAAGTAAAATAATCCAGGTAAAAGTCAATGATGTTGACAGTACTTGATTTCCCGAATTGAATTAAATAAGCCCCGCTTGCAGCTTGTAATGTAACTACTTTTCCTCTGTAAACACCATCTATCCAGCAATGAGTTTCACCTGTCGCCCTTAAAACAGCGTAACGATATGTATGATATCTTGTAGCATCCAAATAGTAACTTACTATGGTAGTATTGTTGAAATACATTCTTTCGTTGGTTACACAAAAGAAATTCTGACTATTAAGACCATCTCTTAAATAAACATCAAAACCCCTACCTCCATTCCATACAGGTACCTTTACCCTGTATTCAATGGTATAATCACCGGTAGGCTGAAATGTTTGAGTAGTTGAGTTGGTCGCATTAAAAACAAGCGTTTGATTGACCGAACAACTTACTTTCATTGCACCATCAGCAAATGTAACAGTCGGCTCAGTAGCACTTACTACTGCATCAAACCCAAGAGTTGTTGGGATAACTGTACCATCAATAATTGGACTTGCTGACAAATCTTTTGCAGTCAGACCACTTTGGGCAAAACTAACTATCGCATTTGCCGAAAATAAAGCTAACAAAAGCGATTTGAAAAGCGTTTTTTTTGTTTTCATAATATTATATTTTAAAATTGATTGATTTCTATTTCGGGCTATAAGCTCCACTTAAATCAAATGTCAGGTAGTCGACTACGATTTCAGTTGTCGAGCCTACATTCCCTTTTGCAAATAACAAGGAAGGTGCTCCACCACGTTTAGCCAAGTCTAAAGTTGTAAGATACACTTTATCCACATAGATATGCAGTTTGGCATTCGCTCTCTCAACTGCAAGTCGATATACATGAAAGTCCTTGTTATTAATTACTTTCAATGGCGTTTTTTCTCCATTAATCATCAGTCTGTTATGGCTGAATACAAGTAGTTTCGTTGAGTTCACACCATCTCTGACCATCACATCCAACCCTCTGCCGTTGTTTTCAGGGACTTTGATTCTAAATTCAATTGTGTAATCGTTGTTGGGTGAAAATTTAGCTTCAGTTGTCGTGTTGGCATTAAGACGGTAACTTTCTCCCTGATTACATATTATGCTAAGTTCACCTTTATCATTTGTTGTAACCTTTCCTAAACTCTGATCATCAATTGTCACCGACCATCCGGCATCCACAGGAAGTTTTGTCCCGTCCAGCACAGGGTTTTTACTCAAATCTTTCGTCGGGAATGTTGGTTCCTGAGCTGTTAAGTTCAATGTAAATACGCTAAGTACCATTAAACCTAAAATAATTACTTTCTTTTGTGTTCTCATATTGTATCTGTTTTTGTTTTTATATTATTATTCCCAGTTATCTGTTCTGAAAGGAAAAGCTGCAATTCCGTAGTTGTTATATAAATTTCCATAACTGTAGTTTTTAAAACAATATCTTACAGCTACCGGAGATGGAACTTTATCACAGGTTAAAACGACTTTTGTCGGATCTCTTTGCAGGATTGCTTTGGCTGGATAAAAAACTTTATCGTCGCCGGCAATTTCAAATCCGACCAATTCTTTACCATAAGAAGATAATCCGTATTTTGCATTATCAAAATAGACCGATAACTGTCCTTTTTGCAATTCCACGCTTTTATACGCCGGCCCTGTGAATTCAAAACCTTTCATATTGTATGCATTAGCATATGCCCAGTACAATAATCGTTTTGCGACAGTTACTTTATCCGGGGCATGTATTGAATATTCATCTCCGGCATCTGTAAGGGTAACCATCCCAGAGTTCGGAATATTTTTCATTGCTTTATGCTGAGCCTCCCTGAACTTAGCAACCTCAGTTCCGTTTGAATTCCATCCCATATTTGTGTAAGGGAATGGTGCTAACTGCACATAATAGAAAGGAAAATTATTCTTCCAGAGGGCTCTCCACTCTTCAACCATGGCCGGAAATAGTTTCGCGTAGTTTGCAGGATTCGTCACGTTTGCTTCTCCCTGATAGAAGATGCAGCCTTTAATATTGTAACCGGCTATTGGTTTCAACATTGCATTAAACAACACATAGGGTGTTCGGTTTGCATTCTGAATATTTACCTCCCACGGTAATTTGGTATCCATAAATTCCTCCAAACGTTCCTTGCTCATCCAGGCTTCAACTTTAGAACCTCCCCATGTGCAGGCGATCATGCCTACCGGCACACTTAATTGTTTATGAAGCTGTCGGCCAAATAAAAATCCCACAGCACTAAAAGTTTCTGCCGATTCAGTATTTGAAATTCTCCAGTCGCCACTGCAATTTTTCTGAGGTTCTGTATTAAAATCCCGTTTAACCCTGAAAAATCTCAGTTGCGGATAATTTGAATCCAGAATTTCATCGGCAGCATTGTACAAAGGCTGATTAGCCAATCCTCTAAAACCCATATCCATATTCGATTGTCCGCCACAAAGCCAAACCTCACCTAATAGTACGTTTTTCAAAACTTTATTATCGGTTCGCGTAATAACTGATATTTCGTAAGGACCACCTGCTGATATGGTTTTTACCTTCACCTGCCATTCTCCGGCTGAAGTAGCTTTAACCTGATACTCTTTTTTATCCCATGAGGTTGTAATAACTATGTTTTCATTCGGTAAAGTTTCTCCCCAAAGCAATACATCCGCTTCCCGCTGAAGCACCATATTATCGGAAATAATACTTGGAAATTTTATCTCACCAAATACTGTTAATATGCTGATGAGTTGAAGAATAATAATCAATTGTCTTTTCATAATAATAATCTGATATGTTCAAAAAAATAATGTTTTACTGCCTATGTTAACTGACTCAGTGCAATTCGATACAATTCGAGTCGCTCTTTTTGTCGTGTGACAATGATGTATAAATACTCCCCCTGAATAATCGTATACGGATATCCAAACTGACCATTCTTCCACTTTCCCTTATATTTAATTTCGTAATAATCCTTTGCCACAATAAAATGCCGGTCGAACTTAATCCCATCATTTGAAACAGATAAGACAAGCGGACTACGCTCTCCAACACTTAATGTATCGGGTGTTCCAACATAATAATAACGACCGTCAGGCAAGATTCCAAAATGTGATTTGGAGTTACCATCAGTAAAGTTTGTATGAATGGGTTCAGTCCAGTTGAGTCCGTTATCTTTACTTGAAGCCTGCCACAAATAACCATCAAACGTTTTTCCCGTACTTCTGAAAAGTGTATAGATGAGTCCATTAGTGTGCTGTATGATAGCACCTTCACATAAGGTCGGATTTATCTGACTAAAAGCGATATTTCCTTCCGTGTCCGGGATATCCTTTGTAGACGAACGTTGCCATCCACTCAAACCAGTCTGATTATCTGTAAAATAAAAGGCTCTGTTGCCTGTCAGCAATAATCGGCCTGATGACAATACAGACGGGCGATGACATGGAAAAACAGAAATCCCCAAACTTACCGGTTCTGACCAGTCTTTCCCGTTATCACTGGTAACGGCATACAACATTGGATTATATCGTTTGTAACTTTTCCCGTCCATATCATTTTCAGTAAAAAAAACAACTAATTTATTATCTATCTGCGTAATTCCTCCGGGAGTAAGTACTTTCTTGACTCCATAATCACCTTTTTCAGGTGCTTGTAGTACAACCGGCTTACTCCAGCTCTTCAAATTGGTCGATTGAGTGATCATTACACGCTGACACGGATCATCTTCTCCACTTATTCCATTGGAAAATATTGCATAAAAGCACCCTTTAAAATACGCTATGGACGGATGATGCACATAATTCCATGATTGTTCAGGATTATAAATCATGAACCTTTCAGTTTTCAGCACCGGTATTTTCTTTTCGGCGTGATAGGTATTTGTAAATATCTGAGTATAACTGAGTGAGATCAGTGTATACATTAATATTAATATAGTAACCGTTTTTTTCATCATTTCAATTATTTACTTTCAATCCATTTCAGATTAAACCTATAATGGTTTTTACTGCTAATCAGGTGAATAATTCCATCGGGACTTTGAGTACAGGCAAAATATCCGCGGGGTTCAGCATGATGCTCATCCATTTCAAAATTTCCTGTCCATGCTCCGCCATCCATAAACCTGTATTTTCCGTCAGTAATAAGTTTTCTTTTGCTCCATGTTTTTCCTTCGTCATAGGAGACTGTTGTATAAATACCATATTTCTTAACCCCATCAATATACATCCCTCCCTTTTCACCAGGCGAGCGCAAAGGATGATGAGTGAACGAAACCAACATGATCTGACCTTCTTGCAAGCGCATCAGCACCAATCTTTGTCCCCCCGAAACAGGCGAAAATTCCGATGCAGAATAAGTCCAGGTTTTACCCATGTCATTGGAAATACTCATCGGCATTCTTACTTCACCTTTCTCGTTTTTAAGATCATTTCCACGTCCGAAAGCCAATAACGAGCCATCTTTCAACTGAACAACACCTGCATGAATTCCGGCAATTGTACCTCCGGTTTTTCCCGCCTCAATAATTCCCTGCTTGTCAGCTGCAGGATCTTCCCAGGTTCTACCATTGTCTTTACTTACATGTATTGCTGTACCTTCGTTATTGTTCGGACCTGCATCGCAGGGTTGAACAAGGTATCCTTCTTTAGTTTTAAACATGCCGGCAATTACCTGATTCCGGAGGGTATGCTCAGGTACGACTAAATTTCCTTTTGTCCACGTTGCTCCATTATCAAAGGATTTTCGCATAACGATAGCCAAATTGCGCCACCAACCGGCAGCCTCTACTCCATTCATGTGATAGATTACATTTTCATCTCTATCGTAAAAGAGTGATGAGCCGGTCATATTCCGGTCAGGAACTTTGTAAAACAGCGAAGCGTTATCCCATTGCTTTTTACCCGCCCGGAGTCGGCTTCCCCATATTGCCATTTCACGTCCGAACTCACTGTCGGTCGAAAACCAGATGGCCAGTAAATCGCCATTTGGACACCAGGTAATTGCCGGACAATGATTATGCATATAAAAAGGAGTCTGCGTTGGACATTCGGGCTGACGTATATATTCAATTGGCTCCATAAATACTGGTTGCGAATTCAGCTTTTTCCAATTGTGTTTATTTTGTTTTACAGACGTTTTATTCTGTTCAGGCTTTAAATAAGCCGATGAAGTATTTTCGCCCTGTACCACTCTGAATCCTGTCATGAAATGCTTATCTTCAGGAAGCATTGCCATACGGTTAGCTGTCCGGAGAAAGTTTGGAAGTGTACCGTGGCTACCTCCACGTGTGACCCTGAATTCTCCTGAGCTATAACCGACGGGGTCAGTTTGTGTATCAGCGACATAAGGACCGTACCAGTCGGAGCACCATTCTTCTACATTTCCATGCATATCATACAATCCAAAAGCGTTTGGAGTTGATGTCGCAACTTCTAATGATACAGGTAAAAACGATTCATGTTTCTCCGCATTTTTAAGAGCTGTTTTTGGAAGTTTATCTCCCGTTGAAAAATTGGAGTATGTTCTTGCTCTACAAGCATATTCCCATTCAGCTTCAGTAGGTAAACGGTATAACTTTCCTTCTTTTTTTGAAAGCCAGTCACAAAAAGCTACGGCATCAAACCAGCTGACAAAGACAACAGCTTCATTATCTGATGTTGAAAAGCCATATTTTCCTCTTAGATTTTTATGGGATGGATCGAATTGTTCATATTGCGCATTTGTCACTTCTGTAACCGACATCTCTATCGATTTAGAAATATGCACTTTATGAATTGGTTTCTCATCGAAATTTTCGCCTAAACCATTGGAACCCATATAAAATGACCCTGCAGGAATATTTTGCATTTCCATTCCAATTGAATTCCTTGTCTGACCAAACAGGACTAAAGATATCAAGCTTAACAGGACAGTGACTTGCAGTTTCATTTATCTTATTATTCAGTTATTGTTACACTTATTCTTTTTACAACTGATTTTTCGCCTTCAATATTTGCATTTTTGCCGACTAATGCCACATGGTAAGTTCCCGGATTTTTATATTGGTATTCGTAATAAACCATTCGTTCCCTTAAATCACTAATGCCAATACCAATATCCGGAATGGTAGTATTAAAAATTAAAGGAGAGCTTATCGCATAATCCACATTTTTTGAAGTTCCCGCTTGTGTGTAGTTCATTACCAAAGACACCTGAGGACTGTTGACATTCCATCTACCTTGTGTATTCGCGCTTAAATAAGGGGTATTATTTCTGTCGAGCATATCAAAAGCACCGAATCCCATCACTGGAGCTTTTAATCCATTAACCTCGGTACCATTTTCATATACCAGTTTTAATCTTAGATTTGAAATGGTCCACTGAGGTTGTCCACTCAAACTTGAACTCTGAGCTTCGTATTTAAAAGCAATACAGGTATTTTTATTCATAAATTCGGTAACATCAAGATTTACCGTTGCAGTTCCATTTTGTGCGGTAGGAAGATTACACTCTGATGTTTTGTCAATCCATGTTCCATTTACAATGGACAAAGAGTCTTCTTCAAAATTTGTACCCCCTATACCTGTATACGAATCGGAAAGAAGCACTTTTAACGAATTATTGGCCGGCCGTGATTCTACTTTTGCTACAAAACTCAAATAAATCTTTAGACCCTCATCATTAGCTATTCTTCGTTGAATATTATCATAATTGTAACCTTGTTCCCCAGAATAGAAGGTAATATAATCAGGATTTCCGGTGATATCAAACCGTATTTTCTCGTCTACCTTATACACATTATTAGTAGACAACTCCACGTTGAAGTTAACATCCTCCGGTAAATTTTCACAGGATGTAAAAGCAAGAATTATCAATAATATATAAGCTATGTTTTTCATTTTTTTACTCATTTAAATTACCACAAATCATGTTGCTTAATTTGAGAGTTCGAAGCCATTTCCGAACTAGGTATAGGATAAACCACATGTCTTTCAGAAGTATAGTTAGCAATGTTTGCAGCGAATGATTTATTTACTGCCCATCTGGTGTCGGCAATCATATTACGCCTGTCCTGAATAACTGATTTCAAATAAAGCTCCCAACGGATCAAATCCTGTTTACGTGTACCTTCAAAACATAATTCACGAGCTCGTTCATCTCTCACCAATTGCTGAAATTCCTCGTACGATTTATTTGTAATTGTTTCAGTGGCAGGCATTACCCGTTTTCGCACTTCGTTCAAACAATCGTAGGCTAAATCCGTAGGCATCTGTCCTTTTTCATTTTCAGCTTCAGCAATCATCAAAAGCACATCTGCGTAACGCAACACCGGAAAATTTATTGGCGTAAAATCTTTACTTTTCGGCAAAACAGTTTCATATTCTCTTCTGAATTTTCCAGCGTTACGATAGGCTAACTGTGTAGTTTTCCAGTATGATTTTGTTCTCACTCCTGTTGTGGCATTGTAGGCATAATAATAATTTGCCATGTTCCAGCTTTTGCGTACAGAATCTCCTGTTACATACAAATCTTCCAGTGCCAATGTGCAGGTAATATAACCGTAACAAAATCCGGGTGTATCACTATTGATTCCATCAGCACAGGATATTCCGGAATAGCTACCCAGACATCCCCCTGTTTCATGACCATCAAGATTATTTCCTTTAAATTCAACTTCCCAGATACTTTCACGATATTGGGTGTCATATTTGTCCTGAGCCAGATTAATGAAAATTTGTTTGTAGTCTATGTTTAACTGATGGAGATTACTATCCCTCACCTTTTTTGCCCATATTGCCGCTTGTTCGTAGGCTGGTCTTCCTAATTTCATTGGATATCCTGCCATTTTCAAATAGACACGGGCTAATATCCCCTGTACTGTAGATTGTGAAATTCGTCCCATTCCCTGAAAATGATTTGCCGGATATACCAAACTATCTGCGGCAATCATTTCATTAACAACAAATTCGAATATTTCCTCTTTTGGAGTCGCCGGTATTTGTGATGATTGTTCGAGTGATTCAACTGATTTATCTCTAAAAGGAACATCTTCCCAAAGACTACTTAAAATAAAGTAATAATATGCCCTTAAGAATTTAGCTTCACCTATATATGCTTTTTTCAGATTCACATCGCTAAACTCAATATTGGGTACGTATTCCAGAAATGAGTTTGCACGATTAATTCCTGCATACAAGTTCGTCCACAAATTATTTAATCGTGTATTGGTGTATGTAAAGTTGTTCAGAAATAATTCTTCGGTTGAATAATTCCGATCATAATATCCTAAATCATCCTGAGAGTTAAAGGCAAAGAACCAATCCCTTCCGTAAAAAGACTGACTTGCAAGTGGATTATATACTCCGACCAAAGCCATAAACGCATCATTTTCATCTTCGTAAAAATTCTCAGGATGAATAAATCCACGTGGCTCTATTTCCAAAAAATCGCAGGATGCAAAAAGAACAACGAATGTCGTTAAAAATATATTTCGTAATGTTTTCATTTCTCTGATTGTTAGATCTATAATTAAAATACAACATTTAAACCGAATGTACATGTCACTGATCTTGGATAGGCCGACCAATCAAAGCCTGGCGTTAAAGCAGTATTTTTTGTAGAGACCTCCGGATCATAGCCACTATAATTTGACCACGTAAATAAATTTTGGGCAGATGTATATATTCTGATTGTTCTTAATGATAATTTTTTGAGAATATCTCTGGGGAAAGTATAGCCCAGCGAAAGCGTCTTTAATCTCAAAAACGAACCATCTTCAATTTCATAAGAAGAATAAACACCACTTCCCCAACCACCTACTCTTGGTATGTCACTTTCAGGATTCTCAGGAGTCCATCTGTCGGCGTAAACCATCCATCTGTTATAATCTTTTTCTGATTTACCTCTGGCAAAACTTAATTTGTTTGCATTTAGAATGTCATTTCCATATGACCATTGAAAAAATACATTTAAGTCGAAACTTTTATATTTAAATGTATTGGAAAATCCTCCAACATGGATAGGCGAACCTCGACCAATCACAGTTGCATCTTTGTTGTTAACCACGCGATCACCATTCATATCTCTAAACCGTATATCACCTGGTTTAATTCCTGCACGATCCGTCCCGTTATCAGTTATTTCGTCTTTAAGCGTATAACTTCCATCAGGCATTGTATTGAAATCATCATATTTATACGTCCCTTCATATACATACCCATACATTTGACCCATCGGTTGGTTTAGCTTAGCAATATACGCATTTGAATATGAAATAATACTAACAATACTTTCCTGATTTTCCGCTAACGACAATACTTTATTCTGGTTAAATGAGATATTAAAACTCGAAGTCCAGTCGAAATCTCTGGTTTTGATATTCCTTGTATCCAAAGTCAGTTCCAGACCCTGATTTCGCACTTTTCCAATGTTCATTGTACCAAGTGTAAATCCGAAAGAAGGAGCCAGATTGGTATTCAGAAGCAAGCCATCGGTTTCTTTTCTATATACGTCAGCTGTCAATTTAATTTTATCATCAAAAAGTCCCAGGTCAACTCCGGCATCCCATTGCGCAGTAGTTTCCCACTTTAATCCCAGATTTCCGGGATTGGTAATTACATATCCGGAGGTATTTGCGTTGTCGAACGTATATTCAGTTGAATAGTTTAATCCTTCACGTGACAACAACGATTGCATTTGGGCATAATATGCATATTCCGAAATTCTGTTGTTTCCCGTTTGCCCCCAGCTTGTTCTTAATTTGAGTCCGGATAGAAAATCCATACTTCTCAAAAAATCTTCTTTATGGAGATTCCATGCTAAAGAAAAGGATGGAAAATAACCCCAGCGCCTTTCGCTGGGAAACTTAGAAGAACCGTCGGCTCTGAATGTTGCTGTAGCGTAATACTTTTCGTTGTAGATGTAATTTACCCTTGACAAGTAGGACATCAATCTCCAGTCGGCAGATGTTGAATTAATCTTTTGAAGAGTCCCTTCTCCCATTCCATCAATTCCCAATTCTTCTTTTGGTATCTGGATTACTCTTTGATAATAATCCCGATAACCCCCACCTTGCATTGTTTGTCCTACTAAAATGTCAAAATAGTGCTCTTTACTTTTATCAAAATAGTTTTTATAAGTCAGCGTATTTTCATTTACCCAACTTAGCGTTTCTCTGTTTTGTACCGAAGCGTTTACTCCTTCAGATCGATAGGGGTTTCCGGTCCTTGTTTTTGTTCCGTTAAACTGTTCGTATCTGTAGTTGTTTGTTGTCCAACCTCCAGAAACTTTCAATTTCAGGTCATTAATTATTTCATATTCAAAAAAGGCATTGGCTCTTAGGTTATTTGTAAACTGTTTACGATATTCTTCGTTGACAATGTAAACCGGGTTTATTCTATAATCGGAAGAGGCATTCACAGCATCATCGGTAAGATTATCTATAATATCATAACCATCAAAATTGGCAAGCGGACGATAACTCCACGTATTGGGCAACAGATTAGCACTTCCGCTATAATTTGTTTGAGAAGGTGAATCACCTGTCTGCATTATGCGTGCATAATTCACATTTAAATTTAGTTTTACCTTTTCAGTTACCTTTTGGTCCAGGCTTAATCTTCCCTGATAGCGGCTGTAATTGGAGTTTTTTATAACGCCATCCTGATTAAAAACGGAGAAAGTTCCGTTATATCTTGTCTGTAAATTTCCTCCCGATACATTCAACGAATAGCTTTGTACAGGAGCTACCTGTAAAATATAGTCCTGCCAATCAATAGATTTAGCATTTTTGTAATCTTCTAAAGTCATACCATCTTTTAAATATCTGGCTTGAAAATCAGCTGCACTATAAATCTCCGATTGTAATTTGACGAACTCGTATGCATCCATCAGTTCAATTTTCTTAATCGCGTTTGAAAAGCCATAACTCGCGTCGAGAGCTACTCTGGTTTTTCCCACAACGCCTTTTTTTGATGTAATAATGACAACACCATTGGCACCACGTGCACCATAAATGGCTGTTGCAGACGCATCTTTCAGGATACTTATTGACTCAATATCTGAGGGGTTAATAGTATTGGCAACCTGATCCTCAATAGGGAACCCATCAACTACATACAGTGGAGCATTTGACTGTGTTACAGAATTACTCCCCCGGATAATGATATTCATTTCTCCTCCGGGAATTCCCTCATTCGAAGATACCTGTACACCGGCAATACGGCCAGCCAACGCCTCGTCAAAATTTGCGACTGTTGCTTTTGACATGTCTCCAATATTTGCGACACCAACAGCACCCGTCAAATCTTTATGCTTAACTTCACTGTAACCTACAACTACAACTTCATTAAGCGATGTTGTACTCTCATAAAGAATAACTTTCAGCGCTTTGTTCTCCAATATTTTAATGTCAGAATTTTGATAACCAATATAGGAAAACAAGATTGTTTGTCCTTTCTCAACCGATAATTCAAATTTACCGTCCAAATTACTGATTGTACCTTTTTCTGTTTCCTTTACTTTGATACTCACCCCAATAAGAGGCTCATTCTCCGCATTGACAATGATACCGGATATTTTAAACTGACCATAACATATGCTTGTAAATGCCAGCATCGTTATTAAAATTATACTTTTAATTCTCATGGTAGATTTTTTCAGTTTTCAATTATAAAAATCGAATTTTATATACTTATTTCAATTCCCGGCATAAATAATAAATCCTAAACCACAAATAAATAAGATGAACATTAATGTAAGTAGCAGATTGTTACTCTTTGGTCCACCTTTAAATTCTTTCCAAATAAACACGCCCCAAAATGCTGCGACCATGGTAGCTCCCTGACCCAGGCCATAAGAAATAGCTGCACCTGCTTTTTCAGCCGCAATTAAACTAAGCAAATTTCCTAAACCCCATATTAATCCACCTAAAACTCCAACCATGTGAGTTTTCACACTTCCATTAAAGTATTCCTCGTAAGTGGTAGGCGTTCCTACAAATGGTTTACGCATAACAAGCGTATTAATCAGAAAATTACTCAGAAACA
>Ga0172379_10006606_pt1 | contig 15418 bp, 12 predicted proteins | sample GrowelOW334metaG_FD_119756 | JGI IMG/M metagenome (GOLD analysis project Ga0172379, IMG submission 119756) | Groundwater microbial communities from an aquifer near a municipal landfill in Southern Ontario, Canada - Groundwater well OW334 metaG | ecosystem: Environmental > Aquatic > Deep...
ATCCTATACGCTTCCTCCAATGAAGGAAGAGAAAAAAATCACGCAATCCGATATCGATCAGGCCTCGGTCAGATTGCGTTCCATAGCCGGCGTTTCGCCTCGCGCTTACCTGCCCGCAGTTTATGCGTTCTGCGCCGCGCTTCTGCTTTTTCTCGTCCTTGTCCTCCCGGGCATCGTCAAGAATGGCAGCTATCTCGTCTTCGAAGGCGCTCCCGGGAAATCGGCTTTCTACGCGGGCGACGCTTTCAAGGGCAGCACCGAACAGAACATTTACCTCCCTTCCGGCGATTACGCCATCCGCATCGACCACCAGGGCTTCGCCCCCGAAACGCGGACGCTGAAGGTACGCGGCAGGCTTTTCGGCAGCTTGTTCTTTCCCCGTCGCATGAAGATCGAATTCAGCCTATCGGCGAGCGCGCCGAGGGAGCTTTTGCAGTCGGCGTACGCCGAGTATGCCGCCTGGTCGCTGACCGGAAAGCCAAGCGCGCTCTATCAGATTCCGCCGGTTCTCTCCGACGCGGCCTCGGCGCTCGCGGGGACGGGCGTCTTGGGAAAATCCCCGCCCGTTGACCCGGCGGGGACCCTGCCCAGCGCCCTGAGCTTCGCGAACGATGTCGCGGCAGCCACGGCCTCGCCCGAATCGGCGCGCGACGGAATCAAGGCGGGCATCATCCTCGCGACCGCCGGGATGCCTGGTCCCCTCTCCATGATCGCGGCCGCGCGAACGGCTTTGGCGGTCTTGGCGCCCGGCAAGGCGGGCGCGGTCTTGCTCCAAGATGTCCTGGACAAGAAGGCCGCGGAAAAGCTGGCCCCCATAGCGGCCGCCGCCTCGAAAGAGGCCCAAACGGCATCGGCGCCACAACCCCGCGGCTCGATATCCCTCGCCGAAAGCGATTTCATCCTCTTTTCCTCCGGAACCCTGAGCTTGGGAGGGGAAGCCCCCTCCGGCTCTCGCGCATCCTATGCCGCGGCCATTCCCGCCTTTGGCATCGCGAGAACGGAAGTCACGAATAGGCAATGGGCCGAGTTCCTGGGCGCCAATCCCGACTGGCGAGCCGCGAACAAGGCCGCCCTCCAAGACAAGGGGCTTGTGGATACCGACTATCTCGCCGACTGGAACGGCGCCGACGATAAGCCGGTGACAGGAGTCTCCTGGCATGCGGCCGCCGCCTACTGCGAGTGGCTCTCCTCGAAATCGGGAGGAACCTACAAAGTCATTCTGCCCACGGAAGCCATGTGGGAAGCGGCCGCCCGCGCGGGGCTTTCAGACCCCGCCTCGACGCTGGAGAAAAAAGCGACCTGGTCGGACGGGACGAGGATGGGCCCCGCCCGCGTCGCCGCCTTGGGCTATTCCTCCGCCGGTCTCGCCGACCTCTTCGGCAACGTTTGGGAATGGACGGCGGAAACCTACCGCCCCTACCCCGCCCTCGCCTCGGGCCAGCTCGCGGGCGACGAGAAAGCCGTTCGCGGCGGCTCCTGGGCGAACTCACCCGATTCCATAAGCCTCTATTCACGAGGGGGCATCCCCGCGGCCCACGCTTCAGCCTTCCTCGGATTCAGACCGGCGATTCAACAACGATGAGCATACCGGAAAACGCCAAAGTCGTATCGGTCAACCGACGAGCCCGCTTTGACTACAGCGTCGAGGAAAGTTTCGAATGCGGGATCGAGCTCAAGGGAACCGAAGTCAAATCCATAAAGGATGGGCGGGCTTCCTTCCCGGACGCCTATGCCGAAGTGAGGGAGGCGGAGGTCTGGCTCAAGAATTTCCATATCGCGGAATATGTCTTTTCCTCGGTATTCAGCCATGATCCCGATCGCCCCAAGAAGCTTCTTCTTCATGCCCAGGAGATCAAGCGCATCGACCGAAAGGTGAGGGAAAAGGGATTCACCCTCATTCCCCTCGCCGTCTACCTCAAGCATGGGCTCATAAAGATCGAGCTTGGCCTCTGCAAGGGCAAAAAAGCGTACGATAAACGCGCGGACATCAAGGAGCGCGATATGGATCGGGACATCAGGCGCGAATTCCGCACGAGGGATTGGTAAGGCCATGAGAATCACCGGCGGCATCTACTGCGGCCGCGTTATCGAGCTGCCTTCCGCGCAGCTGGAGATACGCCCCGCCATGGACAGGATGAGGGAATCCGTCTTCGCCGTCCTGGGCGATCTCACCGGCCTCTCCTTCCTGGATCTCTTCTCGGGTTCCGGGATTATCGCCCTCGAGGCGGCGTCGAGGGGCGCGAACCCCGTCACCTGCGTCGAGCGCGACAGGGCCAAGTTCCCCATTCTCCTGAAAAACATCTCCATCGCGGAGCAGCGGATCGAATGCAAGGCCCAGCCGGTGGAGCTTTTCCTCGTTCGAAACCGCCAGGCTTACGACATCGCCTTCCTCGACCCGCCTTTTCCCTATGCCTTCAAACTGGATCTGCTCAAGGCCCTGGAAAGCGGCCATACCCTCGCGGAAGGGGGGCTCGCCCTCCTCCATTTCCCCAAAGAGGACAAACTGCCTTCCGAAGTGAAGTCGCTTACCCTCGAGGACGAGCGCGTCTATGGGAGATCGATCGTTCGATTCTATCGCAAGCGCGCTCTTTGACACTTTTCCCCCTTCCGTGATCCAGGTTGCTTTTTCGGGCTGAATGCCTTATACTATTTAGTTAGTCAGAAAGCTTGGCCCGTACAAAATACTTAATAAAAGTTGCGTATCATAAAATATGCTTTCTGCTGCGAGGAAAAAATGAGCGATATCCCCTCCCTGAGTCCCCATGATGAATTTTTCGAAATTCCGGAAGCGCTGGAAAACGAGCTGAGCGAGATCTCCGAATCATCCAAGAAGGGCTATCAGCTCCTCAAGGAGAATCGCTTCGACGAGGCGATCGAGTGCTTCGCGCAGATCCTCGAAAAGGACAAGGAGAACAACTACGCCCTCGTGGGCCTTGGCGACGCGGCGAGAAAGAGAGGGGCTTACCGGGACGCGGCGGATCATTATCGACGCTGTCTCGTCTTCCACCCGGGAAACAGCTACGCTCTTTTCGGCCTCGCCGACTGCTACAAGGCGCTCAACCAATACCACAAAGCGATCGAGATCTGGGAGCAGTATCTGCTCCACGACAATACGAACATAACCGTCCTGACGAGGGTGGCCGACGCCTATCGCAAGGTCCACGATTTCAGGAAGTCCAAGGCGATCTATCAGCGCGTGCTGGAGATGGAGGCGGACAACCATTACGCCCTCATCGGGCTGGGTCATCTGCATTATGATTTCAAGGAATACAAGGAAGCCCTGGGCTACTGGCAGAGGATGGTTGATCTTCAGGGCGACCGGGTCGACATCAGGGTGCTTACGTCGATCGGCAACTGCTTCAGGAAGCTGAAACAGTTCGATCGCGGCGTGCCCTACTTCGAAAAGGCCCTGGAGAGGGAACCCGACAATTTCTACGCCCTCTTCGGCATCGCCGATTGCTTCAGGGGCGTGGGCAAGCAGAGCAATTCCCTCGTTTACTGGAACAAGATTCTCGAAAAGGATCCCAGGAACAAGGTAATCCTCACTCGAGCGGGCGACGCGTACCGCAACCTCGGCGACCTGGAAAAGGCGACGAAATACTACGAGGAAGCGCTCAATATCGAATTCGACGTGTACGCCATCCTCGGCCTGGCGGTGATCGCCCGCACCCAGGGAAAGTGGGACGCCGCCATCACGAGCCTAAAAATGCTCGTCCAGAACGATCCCAAGAACTACCGCATCTATCTCGAACTCGCCCAATGCTATATCGCCGCCGGCCAGCGCCAGCAGGCGATCGATATCCTGGGCGATTTCCAGAAAACGGGAATTAAAAACCCCTTCATTTCCGAGGCGCTCATGAAGCTTTCGGCGAAGGCGCAATGAGGGGAAATTCTTAGGATGACCGACAAAACCGCGGTGGACGGCAAACCCGCGATCTTTCTTTCGGGACTTTTCCCCGAAGAAATCAACCGTCTCGTCAACTTCGGCCAAAGCTTCCGCGCGAAACAGGTCTATGAATGGATCGTGAAGGGTTCCGGCGATTTTGCCGCCATGAGCAATTTGCCCTCCACCGACCGGGAGAGGCTCGGCGCCGTCTTTGGCAGGCTACGATCCTCGAGCGTAAGCTCCGAATTCAAGGATGAGGATGGTTCCCTGAAGCTCCAGATCAGGCTCAGGGACGGGGCGGCGGTAGAATGCGTCCTCCTCGAGGATATCGAAGGCCGGAAAACGGCCTGCCTTTCAAGCCAGGTGGGCTGCCCCATGGGCTGCGCCTTCTGCCGCACGGGGCAGCTGGGTTTCCTCAGGAATCTCGGCCCGGATGAAATCCTCGAACAGTATTACTTCCTCAAGGAACGCCGCGGTTTCATTTCCAATGTCGTTTTCATGGGCATGGGCGAGCCGATGCTCAACCTTCCCGCCCTCAGGAAGGCTATAGCCCTCCTCTCCGATCCCGAAGGCATCGGTCTCTCCCTGCGGAAAATAACGATATCCACGAGTGGCATTGTCCCGGGCATCCTCGACCTCGCGGCGAATGGCCCCAAGGTAAGGCTCGCCGTTTCGCTCACGACGGCCAACGAGGAGATGCGCTCCGAACTCATGCCCATCAACAAGTCCTGGAACCTCGACGCGCTCAAGCAGGCCCTCGTCGAGTATCAAGCGAAGACGGGAGAGCGGATAACCCTGGAAGCCGTGCTCACCGGCAACAGAAATTCCAGCCTCGATGACGCCAGAGCCCTCATTCGCTGGGTTTCGCCGCTCAAGGCCCAGGTCAACCTCATCCCCTGGAACGTCGTTCCCGGCCTTCCCTTCGAAGAGCCGACCATCGTCCAAGTGAAGGCCTTTTCCAACGTGCTCGAAAAAGCGGGGCTCGTGGCCGTGCAGCGGATGCATCGGGGAAGAGGCGTCATGGGCGCGTGCGGCCAGCTTGGCGACACGCTTATGGCCGATCCGAACCCCAAGCCCTCCGCTTAGACTCCAGCCTTGCCTTCCTTTTTTCGAGGGCTTCCCTGATCCCGATCCCGGAAGCCGGGCTTCGCGTCGCCGACCCAAGCATCGCCAAGGCTTTTTCCGCGCAGGCGAGAGCGGCCGCCGGGTCCTTCCTCAGATGCTCCTGATACTTCGCTTTCTCGACGCAGCTTTCAACCCATTGATCACTCATCGCCTCAACAATCCGCGCGTAGGCCTCGAATTCCCTTGCCCGCCGGTAGAGTCTCGCGAGCGTCCAGAGCGCTCTTTCATCGCCATTCGCGCCCGCGTCCTCGAGCAGGGCGAACCCTTCCTCCGTCCTGCCAGCCGCGATGAGTTCGAGCGAGAGATGGGGGGCATAGACCTTTTCGCCAGCCCAGCGCGACAGGGGGTCTTCCATTATGCCCTCGACGCGGAGCAGCAATCGCGCCAGGGATTTTACGTCAAGCGCGTTGTGCTCGACTACTTTTCCCATGGAAGAAAGCGAATTCCGATCAGTCTCGCCAGGGGAGCCTGAGTACTCGAGCCAGAGTCGGGGTATGAGAAAGCCGGGAACGTCATCCACCCTCCCCTCGCCTAGGACGCCCGCTTCCAGGGCCTGAAGCGAACATGAGCCGAGGGTTCGCCGCCAGAGTCTTCTGGTAGTCTGCAAAACGTCGATATGGCGAAATTCGGGAACCTGGATCCCATTCATGATGCAGCGCGTCCGCAATAGAGGCACATCGAAGGCGGCGCCATTGTACGTGACGAGATGCGGCCTCTGCGCGAGGAGATTGATCGCGAAATCGAGGAATGCCGGCTCGCCGGGAAAATCGTCCATGAAAACTTGCGTGACCAGAAAATCGCCGCCTTCGAAAAAACCAACGGCGGCGAGGAAGGCGATCGTGCCCGTTCCCCCCGAAAGCCCTGTCGTCTCCAGATCGAAGAAGGAGAGCCTCTCGAAGGGGAGAGAAACCGGAGGTTCGGGGCCTAAGCCTTTTTTCCTGCGCAGCCTTTGGTTCGAGAAATGGCTGGATTCGAAACAGGCCTCGGTGCCGCCATCCAGCGCGAGGCCTGTCGCGAGGGTTCTCGTGAACGTGTGGGGAGCGATCTTATCCCATCCCGGCAAAAAGGTTTCGCGTTCCGCGGGGGCCGGCCCGTGGGATCGATCGCCCGCCTCCGCTCGGATTTCCGAGGCTTTGACGAGCCCCAGCGCCTTGAGCCGGGATAATCTTCCCTTGATCGACGACACCTCAGACTCCCCCTTCCTAGCGGGCGACGCAGAGGGCGAGCAATTCGCGCACCGGCGCCTTGAAGCCTCTCGCGCCGAGGGGCCTTTCGCCTGACCGCGCCCCGATCCCGCTCGATTCGAGTTGCCCCGCGAGATCGGCCCCTATGCAGGATGGGCAGCCCTCGCCGCAGGAGCAGCCCTCCAAGCGCTCGAGGGCCGCCGCCATCAGGATATCCGCCTTGCCCGCGAGAGCCTCCGAAAGGCCCGTCCCCCCCGGATACTTGTCATAGAAATAGATGGTTGGAATGGAAAAATGCGGATCACGCACGCGCTCCGATATCCCGATATCCCGGGGATCGCAGAGAACGAATGCCGGAGCCAAGGACTCGATGAGGCGCGCCGCCCCGACGAGGATGGCCGAGGCCGCCGCCGGATCGAAGCCAGCGAGATAGGCACCGGCCGCGCTTTCCCTCGGAAAGAGCAGCATGAAGGATGTCGTCTGCATTTCCTCCGGAGGCAGGAAGATTTCGCCAAAGCCAACGTTTTCATGGGTATGGAAACGGAGCTTCTTGAACTTTTCGGCTTGGCTCCTGACGAGGACATCGCCAAGGGCATAGGCGAAACGGGACGAGGCAGCCGGATCCGATCGGGCATCCTCGGTGAGCACCTCGATGTCCGTTTTCACCACGGCATCGGTCCAATAATCCAGGTCTTTGCGCTCGACATGGCAAACCTTGTTGGCGATGTCGAGCTTTTTGACGATGAACTGGGTTCCCAGGTGAATATAGACCGCGTTGTCGAAAATCAGCTCCTTCGCGCTCGGCCTGTCCATTTCGCCGATCACGCGGCTTCCCCCGCCCGTCACGTCGACGATGACGATATTGTCGGCCGTAGCCGCTCGCAGCGAGATCTTCTCGCTGGGATAGCCTTCATCCGACCAGTACCAGCGGCCCCCCGTCAGACGCACGGCTCCTTCTTCCTCAAGGAGGGAGAGGGCTTCTTCCGTCATATCCGCCCTTTCGCCCGCCGCTCCGTCCGCTCCGCCGAAGCCCTCGCCCTCGCCGAAGGGCAGCTCGAAAGCGGCGCACTTCGCGTGATCCATGAAGATAAAAGGATTGTCGAGATCAACTCTCGCCTGCTCGGGAGCGCGGGACAGGAAGTACTCGGGATGGCGGGCAAAATACTGGTCCAAGGGAGAGGCCGTGGCGACGAAAATGGCGACCGAGGAAGTCCCCCTCCGCCCCGCTCGGCCCGCCTGCTGCCAGAAGGAGGCGGTGCTGCCCGGATAGCCCGCCATGACGGAGGCGCCCAATCCGCCGATATCGATGCCGAGTTCGAGCGCGTTGGTCGAAACGACGCCGTGGATACTGCCTTCCCTCAAGCCCTTCTCGATCGCCCTGCGCTCGGAGGGCAATAGCCCTGAGCGGTAGGGGCTCACCTTAATCCTTTCATTCTCGTTGTTGGGGTTTTCCAGGCTCTGGTTGATATAGCTGGCGATGAGTTCCACCTTAAGCCTCGATCGGGCGAAAAGAATGGTTTTCACGCCAAGCCGAAGCAATTCGAGGGCGATGCGCTGGGATTCGGTGGCGCTGCTCTTCCTCAGCCCCTGAACGGGATCGACAAGGGGAGGATTGTAGAAGATGAGCGTCTTCTCCCCCGAACCTGAGCCATTGTTGTCCACGAGGGATACGGATTCCTCGATCAGGGCCTCGGCGAGCTGGGAGGGATTGGCGATCGTCGCGGAGCAGAAGATGAAGGTAGGTTTCGCTCCATAGAAGGCGGCGACGCGCTTCAGTCGCCTCAGCACATTGCCGACATGGCTGCCGAAAACACCTCTGTAGCTGTGCATTTCATCCACCACAATGTACTTGAGGCCCGAGAAAAAGCTGATCCATTTCGCGTGGTTGGGCAGTATGCCCGAGTGGAGCATGTCGGGATTGGTGATCACTATCCTTCCCGAGCTCCTCGCCACCGTTCTGAGCGAAGAGGGCGTGTCCCCATCGTAGGTGTGGATCTTTACGGGAAGCGCGCCGCCGAGCGCGATTTCGTTCAATTCGGACTGTTGATCCTGGGAGAGGGCTTTCGTGGGAAAAAGATAGAGAGCCCTGGCCGATTGGTCCTCGAGCAGGGTTTGGACGACGGGCAGGTTGTAGCAGAGCGTTTTCCCCGAGGCGGTGGGCGTCACGACGACGAAATTCCTCCCGGTCCGCGCGAGCGCGTAGCATTCGGCTTGGTGCGTATACAGCGCCTGTATGCCTCTCGACGCGAGGGCGGCCGCGAGGGAAGGCGCGAGGTCGCCGGGCAAATCGGCGAAGCGGGGCTGGCGAGACTCAAGCTTGCGAACCCATGCCACCTCCCCCTGCCCCTCAAGCCAAGGGAGGAAAGAATCCAAAAAATCGGTGGCGGTTTTCTTCATCATAAGCTATACTTTACACACGCAGGACGCTTGGGTAAACAGATGTATATATGTTTTATCCAGCTCTCGCGTGAAAGGGGACATGATGCTTAAAGTATTATCGATCGTTCTGGGTGGCGGCAAGGGCACTCGCCTTTTCCCGCTCACCAAGGAGAGATCCAAGCCGGCCGTACCCTTCGGCGGCAAATTCCGCATCGTCGACATTCCGATCTCGAACTGCATCAACGCGGGATTCAAAAAAATCTACATCCTGACTCAGTTCAATTCGGCAAGCCTCCATCTGCATATTTCAAAATCCTATAGTTTCGACAATTTCTCGGGCGGTTTCGTGGAAATCCTCGCCGCCGAACAGACGCCCGTCCATTCGGGCTGGTACGAAGGCACGGCCGACGCCGTCCGCAAGAACCTCATCCATTTCAGGCCGCAGAAGCCGACGCACTATCTCATCGTATCGGGCGATCAGCTCTACCGAATGGACCTGGGCAGCATGTTCAGGAAACACTTGGAATCGAAAGCCCGCCTCACGATCGCCGGCACGATGGTCGACAGGGACACGGCGAGTTCTCTCGGCATCATTAAGGCGGGGAAGGATTCATTCATAGAGACCTTCATGGAGAAGCCGGGCCCAACGAAGGACATTTCAGGGTTCAAGCTGCCCCAAGAGATAAAGCCAGCCTCGGCGGCGCCCGATCATGAATATTTGGCGAGCATGGGCATCTACATTTTCGACGCCTCGCTCATGGAGGAAGCCCTCGCCGGCGACGCGAACGATTTCGGCAAGGAAGTGATCCCTGACATACTCGCCAGGGAAAAGATAAACGCCTATCTCTTCGACGGCTATTGGGAAGATATCGGAACCATTAAAAGCTTCTACGACGCCAATATCCAGCTCACGGACATAAACCCCAAGTTCAATTTCTATGACGAGGAGAATCCGATCTACACGCACAACAGGAATCTTCCCGCGTCCAAGCTCAATTACTGCACGCTCAATAAAGCCCTCGCCACCGATGGCTGCATCATCACCAACGCCTCGATTTCGCGATCGATCGTCGGGATTCGAACCATCATCGAATCCGGCGCCAGTCTCGACGGAGTCGTGTGCATGGGCGCTGATCGCTATGAGACGGTCGAGGAGAAAAAAGCGAACGCCGAGAAAGGAATCCCGAATATCGGGATCGGAGGCGGCAGCATCCTGAGAAGGGCGATCATCGACAAGAACGCCAGGATTGGCGCCAACTGCAGGATAGGGATCGACAACATTCCGCGCCCGGAAGGCGAATATGGCACCCACTATGTCGTGGATGGCATCATTGTCATTCCCAAGAACATGATCGTGCCGCCTGGCACTTCGATCTAGGAGAGGGAAAGAGTTTAGCCCGGCCAGGGCTCAGCCCGTTATAAGCTTCATCGCCTCGGCGAGCCCAGGGTCGGCGGAAAGGTAATACTTCTGGGCTTCCTCGGCCGTAAGGCCCACGAGTTCATGGCTCATGTAGTGTATCCAGGTTTCATCTTCCACGGTCTTGACCTCGATCTTCCTGCACCAGTAATCCGGATGGATAGGCTGGGCGTCAGGCAGATACTCTCTCACCTTGTAATCGTGGACGGCGATTTTTATATTGTCGCGTGGAAGCCCTCTCTGCATGAAAACCTGGGTAAGATAATTGATCGTCCTTCCCGAATCGTACACATCGTCGACGAGGAGGACCTTGTCGCTGCCGCGAAGGAGGTCGGGGCTATAGGTCCATCCATCGATCTTTATCGCCTCTTGGGTGCTGATGTCGGTGTAGGAGCGCGCGACGACGGCCGCGTAGAAGACGGGCTTTTCCTCGCTCGTGATGAATTTGAAATATTCGCTTATGACATTCCCCATATAGGCCCCGCCTCTCAGCGAGACATAGATGATGTCGGGGATGAAACCGTCTTTGTAAATCCGGTAAGCCAATTTCATGGCATTGTTTCTGATGGTGTCGTAGGGAACGAATTCTTTGTGCATCGGGGCCTCACGGGAGGGAAAGATCCTCGTCCCCCACGAGGGACGACCGGCCAACAAAAACCGAAGCCCTGAATTTCTCAGGGCTTCAGCTTCGTCATTGGAAAGAATGCACTATACTATCAGTTCTTGTTAAAAGCAAGGGTATCGATTGTCTGGTCCTCTCGAACGATCGTAAAGGTAAGCTTCTTTTCTTTCGGGTCGTTGATGGTCGCGTAGAACCAGATAAGGCCCTCAACTTTTTTATCGTTCACCTTGATGATGATATCGCCGGCTTTCAGGCCCATCACCGAGGCGGGGCTCTTCGCGATGACATCGGTGACGATGATGCCATCCTTGGCGTTGTCGGGCAGCTTCGACTGATCCACCGATTCCGATTTGCTGGAAAGGACCGAAAGGCCGGGGAAGAGGTCCTTGTTGTTGCTCGCCACGCTATTGTCGCGCAGGTCGACCTTCACGTTCAGGCTCAGGGCTTTCCCGCCGCGGATGAGGTCGATGTTGGTCGAGCTTCCCGCTTCCATGTCGCCCACCTTGCGGACGAGATCGTCCTGGGACTTGATGTCGGTGCCGCCGATCGCGGTGATGAAGTCGCCGGGAAGAATGCCCGCCTTGTACGCGGGGCCGTTCTTGAAAACATGGGCCACGAAGGCGCCCTTCTTGCCTTCGATCCCGAGATCCTTCGCGGTGGCCTTGTCGGAGCCAATATTGAGGAGGCTCACCCCCAGCCAGCCGTAGCGTATGCTCTTGTGGGCGATGAAATCATTGATCGCCGATTTCACGTTGTTGATGGGGATCGCGAAGCCGAGACCGACCGAGCCGCCCGTCTGCGTCGCGATCCAGGTGTTGATGCCGATCACCTCGCCCCTGATGTTGACGAGGGCGCCACCCGAGTTGCCCTGGTTAATCGCCGCGTCCGTCTGGATGAAGTCGTTGATGTTCCCGTCGGGGCCGCCGTTCCTTCCTAGGGCGCTCACGATGCCCGTGGTAACCGAGGACACGAGGCCCAAGGGGCTTCCGAGGGCAATCGCCCAATCGCCAACTTGTATCTTGGAAGAATCGCCCAGATTCGCAACGACGATATTGCGGTCATTGGTCTCGAATTTCACGAGGTCGATATCCTTCCTTTCATCCGCGCCAACGAGGCTGCCGGGGAATTCCCTGCCGTCGCTCATGATCACGGTGATCTTTTCGGCGTTTCCGGCCACGTGGTTGTTGGTGAGCACGTAGACCGTCTTTCCGTCCTGCCGAACGATGACGCCCGATCCAAGCCCTTCCTGGCCGAATTTAGGGGTATTGGGTTGATTTTGCTGATCCTGGGGGCCAAAAAAGAATTCAAAGGGGATGCTGGGCTGGGCTTTTGGCGTATTCGCCACCTTGTCGACCACATCCAGCTCCACGACCGAAGGAAGAACGGTGCTCGCCACGTAGCGGAAGGCCGTTTGCACGGCTTCGGCCTGGGACAGCGCCGCGCCGATTTCCGGCGTTACCTGGACGCTGGGCGTCTCGGCTTCCACGATGGGCAAGGAAGCCGCGCGTCCTGAATTGCCTCCAAGGCTGCGTCCGCCGACAAAGGCAAACACGAAACCGATGATGACGCCAAGCACGATTAGATTGGCGATGAAGAATTTTTTTGAATAGAGTTTCTTGTGCAGTGCCATACCTCTTCTCCTGAACTGTTTCACAGTTGAACCTATATCTAAAATTTAAGATATTGAATTTCGTTACAGGGGAATAGGGCACTTTGTCATTGGAAATTGAGCGAGGTCGTTTCGGTCTTCCTCAGAAAATCCAGGACGTGAGCACTTCGTGACCCGATTCCGTGACGAGCACGGTGTGCTCGTAGTGCGCGGAAAGGGAGCCGTCAAGGGTCACGACCGTCCAATCGTCGTCCAGCTCCCGGACATCGCTTCGACCCGCGTTGATCATGGGCTCGATGGCGATCACCATGCCCGGGATCAGCCGCGGATTGGGGCCGGCCGACACATAGTTCGGGATCTGCGGATCCTCGTGCATCTCGAGGCCGACGCCATGGCCGCAGTATTGGCGAACGACTCCGTATCCAAACCTCGTGGCATGGCTGAAGACCGCCCGGGAGATATCGTGTATGCGGGCGCCGGGCACGACCGCGTCGATCGCCTTATCGAGGCATTCGCGCGTCACTTTCATCAGCTGCTCGGTAGGGGGCGCGACCTTGCCGGCGGCCCAGGTGACCGCGGCGTCCGAGAAATAGCCGCCAAGATTTATCCCGCAGTCGACGCCGACGATGTCGCCCTCAATGAGGCGCCGCTTGCTGGGAATCCCATGGATGACCATTTCATTCACCGAGAGGCAAAGCGTCGCGGGAAAGCCCTCATAATCCAGGAAAGCCGGTATCCCCTTGTGCTTGATTATGAAATCGTAGGCGGCCTTGTCCAGTTCGAGCAGGCTCACCCCCGGCTGCACCATGGGACGAAGCTGTTCAAGAAGATCGGATAAAAGGGCGCAGGATTCGCGTATTCCTTCGATTTGTTCCCTGTTCTTCAGTTTTATCATGAGAGAGCCTCGACGCCACCCCGCCCATCGTGGCTAATTCCCCCGGCGCTTCCCTTTCCCATTTCCTTGTGGATCCCGTCGAGCACCCCATTGATGAATTTGTATGAATCCTCGGAACCGAATTCCTTGGCGATTTCTATCGCTTCATCGATCGTGATCTGGGGCGGAATATCCTTTTGGTAGAGAAGGCTGTAGGTTCCCATCCTCAGAATCGCGAGATCGACTTTCTTAAGCCGCTCGAAGGGCCAATGCGAAAGGTGCAGCTTGATTGTGGCGTCTATTTCGTCGATGTTTTCGAGAGTGCCCGCGATCATGAGTTGGGTGAAGGCGATCGTGTCGTCCTCAAGCTGTTCCAGCTTTGATGGCTCCAGCCACGTGAACTTGAGCAGATCCTCGAGCGATGAACGGGAAGCCTCCCACGCGTAGAGCGCCTGGAAGGCCAGAATTCTCGCTTTTCTCCGTGAAGCCATCAGTATCCTCTTTTTACCATTTCAAATTTTCATCGAAGGTCTTGATCGTGGCTTCCGCCCTCAATTTGGCGATGAGGTCGGTTTCGAGCGCGTCCATGAACTTGGCTTCCTTGTCGCTCGCCACCTGGTAAGCGATGAACTGCTGAATCGTCATATTCTGGTTTCCGGGCACGGGATCGGAGAGTCCAAGCTGCTTCTGGGGAAGGAATTCGTTCGCCCGCACGATGCGGAAGCCGGTGGGGCTTTCGACGAGGGCGGAGATATCGCCCACCTTGAGCTTGAAGACCATATCAAAGAGATCGGCGCCGAAAAGGCTCCGGTTCTGGGAAGTTTTTTCCATGTAAAGGGAGGGAATCGATTTGTACCCCGCCGCATCGCCCGCCCTGAGCGCGTATTCATCGAACTTGAGCGGATTGATCTTGAGCGCCGCCGCGATCGATTGGATCGTATCCTTGGCCTTCTTGGCGTCAGCGTCGCTTTTTCCCCTGGTGTCCACATAGAGGACGCTCACCCTCATCGTGTCCGGTCGGACAAGCGAGGCTTTCGCAAGGTCATAGGCTTTCAGGATTTCGTCGGCGGTGGGGGGGACAAGGACGGCTTTTAGCTCGTTGGAACGTTTCGCCTGCACGTAGGCTTCGAAGAGAAGGCGCTGCCTGACATGGACTTTCGGTTCGACGAAAACGCCGCTTGCCCTCAGCTGAGCCTCAAGATCGGCATCGGTCGCCTTCGCGCCAAGGCTGCTCTTCATCTGCGCCAGCGCGTTATTGATCTCGGCGTCCGTAACGGAGATTTTTTCCCTCTCGCAGAATTGGACGAATAGCAAACTATTGATCCTCGCGTCGAGGACTTGCTTAATCTGGTCGACCGTAAATTTGATGCCTGCGGCCTTCTCGAGCCTGTCGACATCGGCCTTAATCTGTCGCACGGACACGACTTCCTGCCTCGTCAACTTGATCGTGGCGGCGGGCTTATCGATTGTTGTCTGCGCGCTGATCGTCGCGACGCAGAGGATAGCGAACAAAGCAGGCAAAAATTTTTTCATCATCGTTACTACTCGCTCTTGTTTCATATTTAGCCTTCGCAGGCCATTCAATACAACAAATAACAATCCCGGCTGGAGAAAGTAAACCAAAAGCCGCGTCATTTCAATACGGTCGAGGCTGGTGCGGGGGCTTGAATCGCGTTTTAGGCGGGAGAATCCCCTCCCAACTCCGCGATACGACGTCGAACGGCTCCCAGGCCAGGCAGTCGCGGGACGAGGGCCGACGCTTTCTCAAGCGCCAGTTCGGCTTCCGCCAGTTCATGGCGACGGAGATGGACCTCGGCCTTCTTCCTGAGGAACTGCGCGGAGTCCCGTACGCCAACCTCAAGCGCGATGGCCTCGTCCAACCTGTCGAGATAATCGTCCTCGTCGATCCGCCCCGGCATTTTCTGCAGCACGAGGGTTCTGAACTTTAAAGCCACGACATCGAAGTAGTATCTGAACCATGATTTTTCATGTTCCATGCCAATCAGGCGCTTATATATCGCGTAAGCTTTCAGCAGGCGGCCTCTCTTCTCGTATTCCTCCGCGATGCAATATTCGGCATCCATAGCGTCGCCCCTGTCCATCCAGCGTTCCATCCTGAAATCGCCGAATGATTTCGAGCGTTCATACACATCGATGGCCTCGTCTTCCAAGTTGTGGAGCAAATCGTAGACAATGAGCTTCGCCTGACTCTCGGGATCGTGGGTGCGCGCCTTGAGGAAGCTCCGGTAGTTGAAGCCGCCCTGCTCGATGTTTTGTTTCCTGAGCTGGCGGTCATAGGCCCTTCGCTTTTCGGCGTCGGAG
>Ga0172379_10006607_pt1 | contig 15415 bp, 10 predicted proteins | sample GrowelOW334metaG_FD_119756 | JGI IMG/M metagenome (GOLD analysis project Ga0172379, IMG submission 119756) | Groundwater microbial communities from an aquifer near a municipal landfill in Southern Ontario, Canada - Groundwater well OW334 metaG | ecosystem: Environmental > Aquatic > Deep...
CTTGCAAAACTTTTACGGGATAAAGAACTCGGCAAACTCATTGTTCCAATCGTTCCCGATGAAGCGCGCACGTTTGGAATGGAAGCTCTGTTCAGACAAGTCGGAATTTATTCTCACGTCGGTCAGCTTTATGAACCGGTTGATAAAGACAGTCTTCTTTTTTATAAAGAAGCGCAGAACGGACAAATCTTTGAAGAAGGAATTAATGAAGCAGGCGGAATGTCCTCATTTATAGCGGCTGGAACTGCGTATGCCACGCACGGTGTAAACACAATTCCGTTTTTTGTTTATTATTCGATGTTCGGCTTCCAAAGGATTGGCGATTTGATTTGGGCAAGCGCCGATATGAGCGTGAAAGGTTTTCTTGTCGGCGGAACTGCCGGAAGAACTACTTTGAACGGCGAAGGTTTGCAGCATCAGGACGGAAACACACATTTGCTTGCGTATCCCGTTCCAAACTTGGTTACGTATGATCCTGCATTTGCGTTTGAACTTGCAGTAATTATTCGAGACGGAATCAGAAGAATGTATGAAGAGAAAGAAAAAATCTTTTATTACATCACCGTGATGAATGAAAATTACGCAATGCCCGCAATGCCGGAAGGTTCCAAAGAAGGAATTCTTAAGGGAATGTACAAATTAAAAACTTCTGAGAATTCATCACACAAATTGAAAGCAAACTTGCTTGGCAGCGGAACGATGGTGAATGAAGCGTTGAAAGCTCAAAAGATTCTTGAAGAAAAATATAAAGTCTCCGCCGATGTTTGGAGTGTTACAAGCTACAAAGAATTGCGGAGAGATGCATTGAATGTTGAACGATGGAATTTACTTCATCCAACAGCGGAGCAAAAAATTCCTTACATCACCCAATGTTTTACAAATGATGAAGGTGTAATTGTGGCTTCATCCGATTATGTAAAAACGCTTCCCGATTCAATATCAAAATGGCTCCCGAAACAAATTGTTTCTCTCGGAACAGACGGATTCGGCAGAAGCGAAGCGCGTCCCGAACTCCGTGATTTCTTTGAAGTTGATGCGCGCTACATTGTTATTGGAACGTTGTTCGCGTTAGCAAAAGAAGGCAAGATAAAGTTGACGCAAGTTGAAAAAGCGATTAAAGAATTAGAGATCAATCCGGAAAAATTAAATCCGATGATTTCGTAAGGATTAAAATTATAAATCAATTAGGTTTTTTAAATGAAAGAATTTATCCTTCCCGAATTGGGAGAAAATATTGAATCGGCTTCGATCCTAAAAGTACTTGTGGCTCCCGGCGATATGCTAGAAGTTGAACAAGCTGTTTTAGAAATTGAAACCGATAAAGCTACTATCGAAGTCCCTTCAACCGTGAGCGGAAAAATTAAAGACGTCTTTGTAAAAGATGGTGGAAAGATAAAAGTAGGGCAAGTCATTCTTCGCGTTGAAGAAATTGAAGCGCAACCAGAAGCAAAAACTATTTTAACAAAAACAGAAGCAACGAAGATGGATAATCAAACGCCATCTTCTACTGTAACAGAATTTAAACTTCCTGAATTGGGCGAGAATATTGAATCGGCAAATGTTTTAAAACTCCTTGTTTCTGTTGGAGATGTGATTCAAAAAGAGCAAGGCGTCTTAGAAATTGAAACGGACAAAGCGACCATCGAAGTACCTTCAACTGTTCAAGGAAAAGTTGTTGAACTCTTTGTGAAAGAAGGGACAAAAGCTAAAGTTGGACAAGTAGTTTTGCGAGTTGAAACTTCTATTCAGCAAGCAACTGAAATGAAGACTAAAGTAGAAACGGCTCCAACTGCACAGGAGAAAAAAGAAGAGACCATTGAAATTGTTCGCGGCTCGGCAACGGCAGTAATAATTGATAATCAACCTTCCATAACTTTACATTCAGCTCCAGCAGCGCCTTCTGTAAGAAGATTGGCTCGTGAGATCGGTATTGATATTAACCAGGTTCCCGGCTCCGGTCCCGATGGAAGAATTAGAATGACTGACGTAAAAGCTTATTCTAAAAAATTAAATGAAAGTAGCAGTTCGGTTTCGGGACAAGTTGGAATTGGCTTTAAAACAGAATCACTCCCCGACTTCTCTAAATTCGGTGAAGTTGAACGTAAAGCGATGTCAAACATCCGTTCAAAAACTGCCGATCATTTAAGTTATGCTTGGGCAACAATCCCCCACGTAACCCAGTTTGATAAAGCGGACATCACTGATCTAGAAAAAGTTAGAAAGGGATTGTCTTCCCTTCCTGAACAAGATGGAATAAAGTTAACAGTAACTTCCTTCCTTTTGAAAATTGTTTCTTCAGCAGTAAAAGAGTTCCCGCAATTCAATGCCAGCGTTGATATAGAGAAGAAAGAAATTGTTTACAAAAAATATACGAACATTGGCGTAGCAGTCGATACGGAAAACGGACTTATTGTTCCGGTTGTAAAAAATGCCGATCAGAAAAATATTTTTCAACTTACAAAAGAGATGAATGAGCTTGCTGAGAAAGCGCGCAAACGTAAAATAGGTTTGGATGATTTGCAAGGCGGATGTTTTACAATTTCCAATCTCGGTGGAATCGGCGGAACGTATTTTACACCAATCGTAAATTCACCTGAAGTTGCAATCATCGGTGTTTCGCGCGGTTCGTTTGAACCGGTTTATAAAGATGGACATTTCATTCCACGTTTGATGCTGCCGTTATCATTATCGTATGATCACCGTTTGATTGATGGCGCTGATGCGATCCGCTTTTTGAGATGGATTATTGCGGCTCTTGAAAATCCGTACAAATTTTTAGTGCAATAATACGCTGATTTTTTAGGATCGTTTACGATCAGCGCAGATCATAAAAATTCGCCGCGGCGAATTAATAAATCCTAATCCCATGTTTTTATATTTTATTTCGAAAGATTTATGGAACAAAATAAAAGTGTAGTTGTTATTGGCGGCGGTCCCGGCGGATACGCTGCTGCGTTTGCCGCCGCTGACTTAGGTATGCAAGTATCGTTAATCGATTTAGAAAAAAATCCCGGCGGCGTTTGCCTTTACCGCGGATGTATTCCTTCAAAAGCTTTGCTGCATGTTGCAAAACTTTTAACCGAAGCGAAGGAAGCAAAAGCTTGGGGAATTGATTTCGGCGAACCGAATATTGATTTGGACCGACTTCGCACCTTCAAAAATAAAGTTGTTGCCAAACTTACCGGCGGTTTAGGTAGTATGACAAAACAGAGAAAAATTAATTACATTCAGGGAAGAGCAAGTTTTCTTAATTCATCAACTCTGAAAATTGAAAAGGTTGATGGAATAATTGAAGAATTCAAATTTGAAAAAGCGATCGTTGCGACCGGTTCGGTTATTGCAACAATTCCCTCATTAAATATTCAAAGCAAAAGATTATTGAACTCTACTTCAGCGCTTGATTTGCCGGTTATTCCTAAATCGTTACTGGTTGTCGGCGGCGGTTACATCGGACTCGAACTCGGTTCCGTTTATAACGCACTTGGGACAAAAGTAAGTGTTGTTGAAATGATGGATGGACTTCTTCCCGGTGCCGATAGAGACTTGGTACAATTTCTTGCGAAGCGAATTGAAAAATCTTTTGATAAAATCATGCTCAAATCAAGAGTTCTTGAAATAGTGGAAGTTGAAGAAGGCATCAAAGTAAAAATTCAATCCGCCGATGGAACAATTAACGAAATTGTGTACGATTATGTTTTAATGTCAATCGGAAGAAGACCGGAAACAAAAGGTCTTGGACTTGAAAACACAAATGTAAAAGTCAATCAACGCGGCTGGATTGTGGTGAATCAACAATTACAAACTGATGATGCAAACATTTATGCAATCGGCGACATTGCCGGGGAACCAATGCTTGCACACAAAGCCTCGCATGAAGCACGTGTTGCAGTTGAACATATCGCGGGACATAATGTTGCCTTTGAACCGAAAGCTATTCCCGCAGTCGTTTTCACTGATCCGGAAATTGCGTGGGCGGGTTTGACGGAAAATCAAGCTAAAGAAAAAAATATTGCTGTTGAAGTCGCAAAATTTCCATGGGCTGCTTCCGGCAGAGCGGTAACACTTGATCGAAATGACGGTGTTACGAAATTAATTATCGAACCGGAAACAGAACGCATACTCGGCATTGGTATTTGCGGTCCAGGAGCTGGTGAACTTATTGCCGAAGCAACGCTTGCAATTGAAATGGGTGCAAATGTTAGAGATTTAGCGTTGACAATCCATCCGCATCCAACTCTTTCCGAGACGGTTATGGAAGCGGCGGAAGTTTTCTTTGGACAAAGCGCGCATATCTACAAACCGAAGAAGTAAAGAGTTTTCAATTATAAGAGTTGACATTGTTTGGGTTATTAATTAGTTTTATTTTAAATAAATAATTATTTGTTTGAACTTCTAATTCATATAAAATTTTTATAACTATTTAAATGGATGGGAGGGATGTATGAAAAACATTCTCTTTTTAATTGTTTTATTTTTATTCCTTGGTTGTAGCAAAACTCATGAAATTGTTTCTCCTGAAACGACTTCCAAGGGGAAAATATTCCTCAAGGTTGATAAAACACAAAAACCTGCTGATGTCATTTCGATAATTGCTTACCTCTCACGGGATAATTTCGATACTCTTAAAAATTCCTTAAACCTTGTGACGGATTCTTCTGCGGATATATACTTCGATTCAATTGAAGTCGGCATTTGGCATTTAAGAATTGATGCGACAAATGAGAATTCAAAAATAATCTATACTGGCGAAGCTGATGTAACTGTTGTTGAAGGAATTACTACTCAAGTAAATTTGACCTTACTCCCCTCTTCAAGTGGATATGGAAGTCTTTACATACTAGTTAACTGGGGAACGAATAGTACAGACTGGAATGATTTCAATTTAAATCCAATTTTATCGAAAACTGGTTCCAGTTTTGATGTTGGGGGAATAATCCAACCAAAAGTTGTTTTTGATGAAAACATGTATAAAATGTGGTATGCGAATGAAGCAAACAGCGGGGTTCATAGTATTGGTTATGCAGTTTCAACCGATGGTTTTCATTGGTATAGAAAGGTTGATAAGCCTGTTTTATCCGCAGGAACAAATGGACGTTGGGATTCTTATGGAGTTTCCCTTGGTGCTGTGATTAAAGAGAATGGGATTTACAAAATGTACTACACAGGAAATCCGACTCACGATGGTCCTTATCAGATTGGATTAGCAGTTTCGCCTGACGGAATAAATTGGACAAAAAATCCCCAGCCAGTATTATATGCTGACAGCCTCTTTGAGCCCAACATTACGGCTTCAGAAGTAATTAAACTTAATAACACATACTATATGTATTATTCTACCGTAACATCGAATAGAAGAGTTGTCTGTATCGCTTTGTCTGATGATGGTGTAAAGTGGAAAAGATACTCACAGAACCCTATTCTTTCTGTCACGAAACAATGGGAAGGAACGGGAACTTATTATCCATCAGTAATCAAGAGTAATAATAAGTTACTCATGGTTTATCAAAATTATAATGATCCTGCAACAGCCTTTGGAATGGCATCTTCAACTAATGGAATTGTTTGGATTAAGGATACCAAAAATCCTGTTTTTACAAAAAATGATACTTATAATCACTGGACAAATTATCTTCAAAACCCATCTATTATTCAAGTCAACAATGAATTTCGCTTGTACTATGTTGGTTACAATTGGTCAACTTATGAAGCAAAAATCGGTGTAATAAGAAAATTCAATTAAGATGAAAAGAGGCTGTTCCATATAAACAGCCTCTTTTATTATCTAACTAAAAGTTCACTTCAATTCCGGCAACCGGAAGTAAAGAAAATTGATAAATGTTATCGCGGGTTCCATCTGAATTATATTGATAGCCTGCGATATTTTTTCTGTTATAAAGATTCTGAATTGAGAGATAAACGGAGAGGCTCCATTTTTCGAAATTATATCTGCTGTTTAACGCAATGTCAAGACGGTGATAGTCCGGATAACGCGCCGAATTGATTTCATCATTCTCTACCCAATTTCCTTTACTCCAACGTACTCCTCCTTCATAATATTGTTCATCGGTTTTCCATTCTTTCGGAGTATAAACTTTTCCACTTGCGTATCGATAGCGAACGCTTATTTCCATATCATCCGAAAATGGAAGTATCATACTTGGATATTTTATGTAGAACGGCATTTCGTCAAGATTTTTTCGTAAATCGGCAAACCGTTTTCCAAAAATAAGAGTAAGTATATTCGGGAATTCGTAGTCCGAAGTATATTCTTTCCCTTCGCGTCCAATTCGCGGATCTTTTGTTTTGCTCAACATTTTGGAATAACTCAAAGTACCGTAATAATCTTTAACAAGTTTTTGTTGGATCATCAAATCGATCCCATACGCGTTCTGTTCGCCGGTGTTAGTCCTAACATTCGAGCGATACATCCTATCAAAGAAATGAATAAACTGTTCTGAAACCGGGATATCCGAATATTGCTTGTAATACCCTTCTAAAGTTACTTTCAAACCATCGTCAAGAATATGTTCAAAACCGGCAACGTAATGACGAGCATGCGTGTTTTTAAGATACCGATTTACATTGGCATCTTTATTCGTACCATACAAAGGCCCGTATGTTGGGTACGATTGTGTTTGATAATATTCTCCGTAAGCAAGATTGAAATTTGTAATGCCGGGAATGATATAATAAGAGGCGGAAATTCTCGGACTTACATTTCCTTTTTCACTGTAGGAAAAATAATCATACCGTAAACCAACATTCAGCATCACGCGGTTATCAAATAGTTTTATCTTATCATTTACAAAGAAATAATATTTCTGCTGATCAAAGTATTTGATATCTGTCGTCATTTGAGAATAAGGTTTAACAACTGTTGGTGACCATGTATTCGAGGGGGTCAGGTAGCGGACAGAATCACCAAAGACATAAACGTTTTGTACAAAATCTCCCGAGCCTAAAAATCCACCAAAACTTAATTCATTTTCATTCGAAAGTTTCCAGACAAATTCACTCTTCCCGGCGAGAATTCCGGTGTGGTGATCGTCTTGAACAATTTTTCTTGTATTGAGCAACTGATGGTTATACGATTTGCCTGAGGCATCGAACGAACGCTGAACATAATTCTCATCAATATCAACATAATATTTTAAGTTGTTATGATATACCGTGACGAGAGAATAAAAATTCTTGCTCCAAATACTTTTCAATGAAGTTCCAATCGCAATTTGACTCTGCTTAACATCAATTCGGTTATACCCAACCGAATCTTTGCCGTTGGCAAGCCATTCGCGTGTTACGTCGGCTTCACCGTCAAAAAGTATTTTATCATTCCCGTAAATTCCCGAAACGGAGAGATGATGCATCGGAGAAAGATCGTAACCAACTTTAAATTGGAGATCGTAGTATTTAGGAATTGCCGTTAATCCGAACGAACCCGCGATCAAATCGATATAACTTTTACGCGCAGATAAAACCCATGAACCTTTTCCACTATTAATTCCCCCTTCCAAGATCACTCCCGCGCCAGCCATTGAAAGATTGGCGTTTCCTTTAAGCAAACTATTTCGCGTTCCTTCACGAGTTTCAATACTCATTACGGAAGAAAGTTTATCACCAAATTTTGAAATAAATCCGCCGGTAGAAAATTGGATGTTTTCAATGAGATCAACGTTTACCATGTTGATTGGACCGCCGCTGTTCATTTCATTCGGATAATGATTTGTAGAATGCAACTCCATATTATCATATACCGTTAGATTTTCATTTGGCGAACCGCCGCGGACTAACAATTCATTATTCTGATCATTTGAAAAAGAAACTCCCGCCATTCCTTGCAAAATTCTTTGAAAGTCCTGCGCTGAACCGGGAGACCTGCGGATTTCTTCCGAACTTAAAACTACTGTTGCGAGATTATTCACTTGAATTGATTTATCAAAATAATCGCTTTGTACAACAACTTCGTTCAATTCAACATTTGTGGGATTCAGTTTAATCACCACAAAACTTTCTTTCCCCGATTTAACGATAACGTCCGTCTTCACCATCGGTGCATATCCTATCGAACTAACCTTTATCGAATAACTTCCAACCGGCACAGAGATTTTAAAATTTCCATTCACATCGGTTGCACCGCCCGTGTTGCTCCTTTCATTTACGACAACATTCGCTCCAATAAGAATTTCACCGGAAGAAGCATCTTCCACGCGCCCGGTTATTATCGACTGTTGCGCAAACACAGCTCCAAAACAAAAAAACAAAAAAATGAACATAACTTTTGTAACCATATTTTCCTCGTTTTATTTTTACTGAAAAAATTTCTTATCTAACATTTTAGATATTTTAAGGAATAATCCTTTTAGATGTTCGTCGGGAATCGTTGCCAGCCGTTTACGGATAATGAGTGAAGCTAATCCGTGAGAAAATCCCCAAAGTAAGAATGCTGTTGCCTCGACATCAATATTTTTAATTCCCTTTTTCTTGAAGACTTCTTCGATTGTTCCACTCAATAAATTAAAAGCGCGATCATCCGTAAAACAGGTTTCTTTTTCACGATCGATAGGTGCGCTCATAATAAACATCAAATCATAATATTCGGGATTTTCCATTGCAAACTTCATGTAAAGTTCTCCCATTTCATCCAACCGTTTTTTCACATCTTTAATTTTTAGACATTCGGCAAGTGTGTCATAAAACTTGTCGAATGCGACTTTTTGCAGAGCATTGAAGATTGCTGTTTTATCTTTGAAATAGAGATAAACAGTTGCCGGGCTATATTCAATAGCGTCGGCAATTTTTCTGATCGAAACTTTATCGTACCCTTCCGACAAAAAGAGTTTCATCGCGGAGTCGAGAATTTTTTTTCTCATCACTTCTTTATCAGATTTTTTTCTTTCGGCAATTCCCATAACATTTCCTCGTTCTTTTACTAAACAGTGTTTATTTTTTATACGCAAGATAATTTCTGAACTGTAAATATCAAAATCTTTTTTCATGAACGGAAAAATATTTGTATGAACGGAAACCGATTTCTAAACATTTTCTTTCCGATTCTGCCAGAGTTTCCTATTTTCGTAAAGAAAAAAAACGAAAGTCCCCCATGAAAAAAATGTACTTACTTTTGCCGGTTCTCTTTGTTCAATCTTTTTTTGCGCAAACTATCCCTCTTATTAAAGAAGAACGTTTGATGAAGTGTGTGGAATTTCTCGCTTCGCCTGCAATGCAAGGAAGACTTGCAGGAAGCAAAGAATACAATAACGCCGCCAAATATGGCGCTAATGAATTTCAAAAAGCCAAACTAAAACCATTTGGCGATGAGAACTATTTTCAATATTTGAACATAGAATACAACCAGATTTTGCCAGGTGAAGAATTTTCCGTTATTCGTGCTGATGGTTTGAAAAGAAAATGTGAATTGGGGAAAGATTATATTTACCGCGGATTTTCCGGTTCGGGAAATATTTCTGCACCTGTGGGCTTTTGTGGATACGGAATTTCTGATTCTCTTTATGATGATTACAAATCTGTTGATGTAAACGGAAAAGTCGCGATGGTTTTTAAATATCAACCTAAATGGAATTTACAAAATCATGGTTGGCAAAATGGAAATCCGCGAGAAAAAGCAAGAGTCGCGTTTCAGCATGGTGCGGTAGGAATTTTATTCGTCTCATTTCCAAATGATGAAAAACCGCAACTTCCCATCGGCAGCGTTATAAGCGGTTCAGGTGAACAGAATATCAACTTTCCTGAATTGCATATTGACATTCCTATCGCAGATGAAATCTTAAACGGAACAGGCTTCACTTTAAAGAATTTGCAAACAAAAATTGATTCGACGAAAAATCCTTTCTCTATTTCAACTAAAAACAAAGTAAAAATAAAAGTGGAAACTGATTATGCAAAAGAGAAACAAACGATGAATGTTGTCGCTTTACTTGAAGGAAAAGATGAGAAGTTGAAAAACGAATATATTATAATCGGCGCTCATCTCGATCACGTTGGCGGACAAGGAGGAAAAGTATATTTCCCCGGTGCAAATGATAATGCTTCCGGCTCTGCCGCGGTTATGGAAATTGCTCATGCATTTACTGATGGAAAAATTGAAAACAAACGTTCGATCATTTTTGTTTTGTTTACTTGTGAAGAGCAAGGTTTGTACGGCGCAAAATATTTAGCAAATCACTTGCCGGTAAAGCAAGAGCAAGTTGTTGCAATGATGAATATGGATTGTGTTGGTTATGGCGACAGCATTCAAATCGGTAACGGGAAAAGCGCTCCGCAGCTTTGGCAAATTGCTAGACAGATTGACGCGAATAATGATAAGATGATGATTGAGACAACCTGGAACGGTGGCGGCGCTGACGCTGGTCCATTCCATGATAAGGGAATTCCATCGATTTACTTTGTTACGAAAAACAGTTATGAACATCTACATCAATTAACAGATAAATCGGAAACGCTGAATAAATCTCTCTATCAGCAGATCACTAAACTTGCTTTTCTTACCGTAAAAGAAATTGCCGAAGGGAAATATCAAAGAGAACCGGTGTTGAAATAGCTTTAATAATTTAGACCTCGAAGGAGAAGGATCACATTCACCTTACACCTTCGAGGTCATCTATAAATCACTTCATCAAAATAAACTTCCTCGTTTCTACAAAATCTCCAGCTCTAAGTTGATAGAAACAAATAGGAGGAAAAAACCAAGAAATTCAAGTGCAAGTTTCTTCTAAGTGATATTGAATTATTGGTAAACAGCAAACATTTTTTTATCTTTGATTCAATAATAAATGGTTAGGCTTGAAAAATACTATAAAAATATATGAAGTAACTTTCAGATCTATACAAAGAAGCGTTAACGTTGTTTTCTTTTTATTTCTTCTTGCCTCACTACAACTTTTCGCAGAAGAATCTCTCTCTCATGATGAACCTATCGTTCTTCAGCTAAAATGGAAACATCAATTCCAATTTGCCGGATATTATGCGGCTCAACTCAAAGGCTTTTTTAAAGATGAAGGCTTAGACGTTACAATTCTTCAGGGAGGTGCGGAAACAAATGTTATCAAAGATGTGCTTTCAGGTAAAGCTCAATTTGGCGTTGGAGTGCCTGATATCTTGTTAGAAAAAATGAATGGCGCGCCGGTTGTTTTGCTTGCATCAATTTTTCAACACTCCCCCGCTATTATTATTTCAGACGAAAATAAAAACATTGAAACACCCTCTGATCTAATCGGAAAAAAATTAGCCGTTGTTGAAAAGAATGGTGAAGCGCAAATAAAAGCGATTTTATTAAAAGAAGGGATTCCCTTAGATTCTGTAAAGTTTTTGCACCATTCGGGATCCTTCAAAGAACTTCTTTCCGGTGAAATAGACGCCCTTGAAGCTTACGTAACTATTGCCCCTTATTATCTTAAACAAAAAGGAATAACTCCTTCCATTATTAGACCCGAAACTTACGGAGTTGATTTTTATGGCGATTTAATTTTTACATCCGAAGATGAGGTTGAAAATAATCCTAAAAGAGTTGAAGCTTTCCGCCGTGCTTCATTAAAAGGCTGGGACTATGCTTTAAAACATACGGACGAAATTATTAACTATATTTTAACTTTTAAAGATCTGGATACCATAGTTACTCCACGATTTTTATTAAATGAAAGCGCCGAAATTAAAAAATTGATTGTGCCGGGATTCGTTGAAATTGGTCATACTAACAACGGACGATGGCAAGCTATTGCGGAAACATTCAAATCTCTTGGTATGTATAAAGGCGATTACTCTCTGAAAAGATTTTTTTACTCACCTAAATTAGGAGTTGGTGAAGATTGGTTTAAAGTCGGAGTTATTTCTTTTGGATTGATCCTCCTCCTTACTATAATCATTTCCTTCTGGGTTTATCAACTCAAGCGGATTGTAAAAAAACGGACACAAGAATTAACAAGTGAAATTGAGCAAAGGGAAAGATCAGAAGTACTTGTAAAAGAAAAGGAAGCCAGTCTTCGCGCAATTTACGATAGCTCCTTGCAAGTCCATTTATTACTAAACAAAAACGGGGAAATAATTTCATACAACAAAAAAGCAAATGAATTAGCTAAAAAAGTATTTGGGAAAGAAATTAATCTTTGCGGAAAAAGTGTAGCTGATTTTTTACCATCTACCAATACGGAAAACTTCAAAGAATATTTTAAGCGAGGTCTGGAAGGTGAAAGTTTTCATTTTGAAAGATTAATCCAATGGGAGAATATTGAGCCGATTTGGTTTGATCTTTTATACTTGCCGGTTTACGAACCTTCTGGCGAACTTATCGGCATTTCCCTTAATGCAATGGAAATTACGGAAAAGAAAAAAACAGAGAAGGTTCAAAATGCTTTATATCAAATCTCGGAAGCAGTAAATTCTTCAGACAATATCAATACTTTGTATAAAAAAATACATGATATCTTGAAAGAGTTAATGCCGGTGAATAATGTTTTCATCTGTCTGTATGACGTGCAAAAAAACATCATTCAATTTCCATATTTTGTAGATGAATACGATACTCCGCCGGAACCTCAGCCTTTTGTGAACCTTGAAAAAAGTCTAACCGGTTATGTATTGAAAACAGGCAAAGAACTTTTAGCAGACGCAAAACTTGATCAACAATTACAAGAACAAGGGGTGCTTACGTTAATAGGTGAACCGACGAAAATTTGGCTTGGGGTTCCGTTGAAGGTTGATGAAACTGTAATTGGAGTAATAGTAGTTCAAGATTATCATAACGAAAAAACTTACGGCGAACCGGAGAAACAAATTCTTAATTTCGTTTCCGAACAAATTGCGTTAGCAATAGACAAAAAGAAAAAAGAAGAAGAACTAAGACAATTTGCCGAGGAATTAAAAAACCTCAACGCAAACAAAGATAAACTCTTTTCTATTATTGCGCACGATTTGCGAAGTCCGTTCTTTGCATTACTTGGGCTTGGAGAAATTCTTTCAAATGAAATTGATTCTTTAACAAAAGATGAAATTAAAAAATTTTCAACCGACTTGTATAATGCCATCTATACTCAGTTTAAGTTTTTAGAAAATATATTGGAATGGGCGCGGCTTCAGCTTGGTAAAATTGATTTTAATCCTTCTAAAGTAAATTTGTATAATAATATTGTTGTTGTGTTTAATCGTTTAGCCGGCGTTGCCGAAAGGAAAAACATTCGCCTTATTAATGAGGTTGACGAGACCGTTATGGTTTATTCAGACGAGAATGTACTTCAGTCAATCCTTCACAATCTTATTTCAAATGGAATAAAATTCACGCGGGAAAACGGTGAAATAAAAATCTCTTCGATTCAAAAAGATTCTTTCATTAATATTATTGTGCGAGACAACGGCGTCGGAATTAAACAAGAGGATCTGCCAAAACTTTTTGCCATTGACCAGCAATACTCACAAAAAGGAACCGCTAACGAACGAGGTACAGGCTTGGGATTAGTTATCTGCAAAGAATTAGTTGAAAAACACGGCGGGAAAATTTGGGTAGAAAGCGAAGCGGGCAAAGGAACAATTTTTACTTTCAGCATTCCCATTTCCGAAAAATAAAATTACTCTTCTCCCCACTCTAAAATATCAATTCTAACCTCGGTTAAACCATCGTTAAGCATATCAAGTTCTTGGGCGGCTTTTAGAGAAAGATCGATCTCGCGATTGTTTATATCGGGCTTTCGGTCATTTATTCTTACAACAACAGATTTTTGATTCTTCAAATTGGTAACGCGGCAAATTGTATTAAACGGGTATGAAATGTGAGCGGCGGTTAAATCGTTCATATTAAAAATTTCACCGTTTGCAGTTTTTCTTCCGTTGAATTCATCAGCATAATAAGAAGCAATTCCTGCGAAAGTTTCAATTGTTCTTTGTTCGGTAAAAATTTTTGATTTTTTATATCGAAATGAATTTTCTTCTTTATCGCCATTCGTTTTTTCATAACGGAGCGTAGAAGTGCACGAAACGAGAAAGAAAGGAATCACAAAATAAATTAGTTTCTTCATTTGCTTGAAGAGTAACGAATAATCTCCACTTTTTCGATTGTGATCAGTCCGCCCGATTTAGTTGATTCGAAAAGCTCATCCAATTTTCCTTTAAAGGATTCAATCTTTTCCAGGGTATCAACTATTTCAATCACGATTGGAAGGTCTTCGGATAAGCGAAGAATTTTGGCTGTATGAATGCGGCTGTCTTTTCCGAATCCCATTATTCCTTTAGTAACGGTAGCGCCCGCTAATCCAAAGGCTTTTGCTTCAAGCACAATTTTTTCATAGAGAGGAATTACCCCGGCTTTATCGCTTTCACCGATAAAAATTCTGATTAATTTTGCTTCACCTTCAAGATGCATTTTGAGCTCCTTATCTACTTAAAATATATGCTAAATAGACACCGAGTATCGAAAGAAAAACACTTGCAATAATGTAAACCGACGCTAAAATAAATTCCGAATCGAGCAAAAGTTTTATTGATTCAAAACTAAAAGTTGAAAATGTTGTAAAGCCGCCGCAGAAACCTATCGTTAAAAAAAGTTTTACAGGCTGGCTTATAAGTTCCCGCTCATCAAAATAGAAAATGATAACTCCAAGTAAAAAACTGCCGAGCAGATTGATGATGAGTGTTCCGAAAGGGAAAAAGAATGGGAGAAATTTATGAACAAAATTAGAAAGCCAATAGCGGGAAACTCCGCCGAGTGCAGCTCCAAGTGAAACAAAAAGATAATTCATCGTTTAATTAAATTGGTCGAATATATTCAATTCTTATAGCACGATCAGCGGAAGCGGCGCTCCATTTTTTATTGTTGAGCAAATCGCGCAGATCAAATCCAAGTGTTAAGCCTTCGCCCACGGACCATCGGATGCCAAGGTTCAAATACCCGTTCCCTTTGCCATAAAATCTTGCCGCGTTATCGTTAAACGCAAAATCATATTCTAACACTGCAGAAATCTTTTTCCCGATTGTTTTTTCGGCACCGATCATTAAATTTATAAAATTATCTCCGTCTTTGCTTTCAAGAGAATAGTTGGCTGCAGCATTTAAACTTAAGTAGCCGAGAAATTGAAAATTCTTTGAACCGCTTACAAAAAAACCGGGAGATTTAATACTGTAACGATTTGTCGAATCAGAAAATTCACCTTTTCCTTGCGAATCAAACCCCAAGGTTAATGAAGGATAAGAAAGTGATTCCCCTGAAATCCGAAAGCGTAAATTTACGCCGGGATATTTATACCATTTCGGTGAACCGGAACCAATGATGTTTGCCCCGCCATAAGAAATACCGAAGGAGATATCCTGGAAAACTCCAACTTCCATTCTTCCTACAACAACTCCGTTTGGTAAAATATCATTTGAAACACCGACACTTCCTTTTTCAAGAATACCGGAAGAGGGCATATCAACC
>Ga0172379_10006608_pt1 | contig 15409 bp, 15 predicted proteins | sample GrowelOW334metaG_FD_119756 | JGI IMG/M metagenome (GOLD analysis project Ga0172379, IMG submission 119756) | Groundwater microbial communities from an aquifer near a municipal landfill in Southern Ontario, Canada - Groundwater well OW334 metaG | ecosystem: Environmental > Aquatic > Deep...
ATTTCCGAGCGAGAGCAAGAAATATATCTATCGATATATTTCCATCGTTCGGGAAAAATGTGAGCAAGCTCCCATTTTATCCCTCTCTCGAAAATATAAGAGTGAAACTGCTTTTATTTCTAATGCACGATAAATTATTTAGACATTTCAATATTAGACATTTTATTAGAAATTAGGAATTAGATATTAGAAATTATTTGGCGATGAAAGAAAATTTGTAAGTAGAGTGAAGTTTTAGTAAAAAATCTTATTCAAACAATTATGGTCCCAGACATCTTTCAATACAGCTTCATGGTACGAGGTCTCGAGGCGGGCATCGTGGTCGCCTTGATTGCCCCGGCTATCGGAATATTCCTTGTCCTTAGGAGATATTCTCTTATCGCCGACACGCTGGCTCATGTTTCCCTCGCGGGGATAGCGCTCGGGCTCCTGCTCGGCGTGAACCCTATCTATACCGCCATCGGAGTTACTTCCCTCTCGACCGTGGGCATTGAGCGACTGCGCACATCGAAAAAGATATACGGCGAATCGACCCTTGCGCTTTTTCTGTCGGGGAGCCTGGCATTCGCCGTTATCCTTCTCTCGCTTGCGAACGGCTTCAATACCAGTCTGTTTTCCTATCTTTTTGGAAGCATTGTGACGGTGACATCGGGTGACGTGTATACCATCCTCACTCTTGCGGCGTTTTCTTCCGTTGTTTTATATCTTTTTTACAAAGAACTCATCTACATTTCTTTTGACGAAGAATCGGCAAGAGCAAGCGGCATCCCCACTCGTTTCATAAATTTCGTACTCATTCTTTTGACCGCGCTCGTCGTTACGCTTTCGATCCCGATCGTCGGAATACTGCTCATTTCGGCGCTCATGGTCATTCCTGTCATTTCAGCGCTTCAATTCAAAAAAGGATTTTCCAAGACCATCCTGTATGCGGAAGGAATATCCATATTTTCCGTACTTTTCGGTATTATCGCATCGTTTTACGGAAACCTTTCGACCGGAGGAACGATAGTGTTAACCATGCTTGCAATCTTTGTCATAATCCTCGCTATTACCTCTAAAAAGAAAAAAGGAGTATAATGTAAACATTAAAATTTCTAATACCTAATTTCTAATTTCTAAACGAACGACGGGGTTTTTAGACATTTCGACATTAGACATTTTATTAGAAATTAGGAATTAGGTATTAGAAATTAATATACATATATATGTCAATACGAGAAAAAACCGTCGTAGTTACCGGAGTCGGGCAGTCAATCGGACGCGCGATTGCCATGGCTTTCGCAAAAGAAAACTACAATGTTGTCCTGGGTGATCCCGATTATGCAAAAGCCGGCGATGTTGCCAACGCGATAGCCTCGGTCGGGGGGGAATCTCTCGCAACAAAGTGTGACGTTACCAAAAAAGAAGAAGCGGATGATTTTATTACCAAAGCGATAACCCGGTATAAAAAGATTGATGCGGTGGTCATTGCGGGGGAAATTACCGACCCGAAGCCCTTCATGGATATCACCATTACCGATTGGGAGGCGCTCATGAACATAAACCTCCGCGGAGCACTCATTCTCTCTCAGTCGGCGGTAAAGGAGATGAAAGAAGGAGGAAAAATAATCTTTCTATCTTCGGTCGCTTCGACCATTGCACTGAACGGAATGGTTCACTACAGCGCATCCAAAGGCGGTTTGGAAGCGATGATGAGATCAATGGCGATCGAGCTTGCGTCAAAAAAGATCACGGTAAACGCGGTCGTGCCCGGCATTATCGACACCCCAGAGATGAATATGGTGGTAAAAAACGAGGCATCGGACAACATGATCACTACAAATCCCGATAAAAGGATCGGAAAACCGGACGATATCACCGGCGCGGTCGTTTTTCTCGCCTCCGACAAGGCAAACTATATCACAGGACAAACCATCCGGGTGGACGGAGGGTACACAATACGATAAATACTAATAGAACAATAAAAAAATAGAAAGATAGAAAAAATAATTGCGGCGCTAGTAATCTTTTTATTTTCTATTGTTCTATCTTTCTATTTATTATTATGGATGGAATCCTCAGATGCTCCCGATATGCTTTCGGACCAAATCGCCTGCACTATTGCGGTCCCGACAGAAACCGTGAAATTTTTTCGTACGTGAACGAGAGCGAGGCGGACGTGGGACTCTCGGATTTGCTATCGCAATTTGAAACCATGTATCCGTATCTTCGACATATCGCAACGGCAAACAAAATTCGCGAACCGCTCGACAACCGCGTGGTCGAAGCCTACTGGCTCGGAAACAAATTACTTGATAACGTTTCAAAAAAAGATTTTTACAATTACCTGGTCGACGATTTTCGATTAAAAGACAAGCTCGATGTGAGGTCTTTTGATCTTGTAAAAGACAAGATCGGCGAAGGCGCTCTTCCCCACCATTCTTTTCACGTCCTCGATGTCTGGCGCCGAACAGGAAAACAAGAACGCGAACATTCCGTTTCAAATATGAGCGAGTGTCTGGTAAGTATCGGCGAGGTGGTTTCCGTTTCCGGACCGTTCATCACGGTAAAAACCGAGCCGCTTATTTACTCGAACGGAAAACTTGCCTTTGGAAACCCCGAAGAAAAAAAACTCGTCAGACAATTGGAATCCGACTACGATATCGAGCAACTCAAAAAAGGAGATCTCGTCTCGATCCACTGGAGCGTTATCTGCGAAAAGATCACGAAACAGCAGGCGGAGAATTTGAGAAAATACACAAATCACCATATTCGGCTGGCAAACCAGACACTGTAGCAAAATAATTTTCAATTTACAATTTTTAATTTTCAATGAATTTTCAAAAACCAATTTTCAAACACAACGATGCTGTTCGGGTTTGAAAATTGAAAATTTTATCATTGAAAATTGATTGAAAATTCGTAAATTGAAAATTAAAAATTTATGAAAATATTTATCTTCGGCAACCCCGACCTCGAAATGGATTCCCTTCCGATCCGTCTTATTCCCGCACTCAAAAAATCCTTTCCTGACATTGATTTCGTCGTTCTCGATCCGAACGAAGAGTGGACCATTCCGGAAGAAATGGTGATGATCGATACGGTCGTCGGGATCAAAGAATTGACCGTTTTTGACGACCTCAAACACTTTACTGAAGCCCCGCGCGTTTCCGTCCATGATTTTGACGCGTTTTTCAATCTTATCTATCTCCAAAAACTCGGAAAGCTCAAAAAGATCAAGATTTTTGGGCTTCCCGTCGGAATATCGGAAGCAAACGCTGACGAAGTATTGACAAATGCCATACATATATGGTATACTAAAAACAGACCTAACTAGCTCAAAGGAGAGCAATCGTGAAAAAGAAAGAAGAGGAAATCTATGGACACACGGAAAGCGTTCATGTTGAAACAACGGATGAATTACTAAAACTTCCGCAGAGCGAAAAATGGCTCCATGCGCAATGCAAAGCGCCAGCTTGGAAAAAAGATGAATACGCTGCTCAATCGCTTGCATGGGAGGAGTCGCCTAAACTTCATTCATGGAAATTTTTTAGCGATTCGCCCAAAAAACTAGAAGAGATGCCTATTCCTTGGGAACAAATGGACACGTCTGGAATTTGGTGCAACCCGCTCGCTCGCGCATAACGGAGAATATATCATGAACGTTTCAGAAACAAAGAGAGCGGAACGGTATCGCGTCATCGCCCGGACAATCAGAGAAATGGAGGCGAAACTTCAAAGTTATGTTCGCGTCTACCCTGACCCAAAACGGGATGCGGAGATAATCGCTTCCACAAAGCGAACACTTGATATTTTCCGCAAAGAAGCCGTGCTACTACGCGCGGAGATGGATTTTGAGGCCGGTTTTAAGTAAACAAAGAGGCCCGACCGCATTCATTGCCGATCGGGCTTTTCCTTTTTCCTTCTTGTCTTGACTTGCTTGTCGTTATTGGTTACGCTCAGGTTAGAAGAGCTTGTTTGAAATGTTGATAAAAACACGATTTCAGGCGTATTTCAGAAGTTTTTCCGAAATAAAAAGGAGGACGCTATGATTACCAAGGTCTACAACAAAATTGTTGAACTGCCCGTTTCCGAAGTACCGATTAAAGAAATGAGACAGTACGTCAGGAGATTCCTGCATTCAATCCTCACACCGAACGAGTGTATTCTTCGTCACTCCATTAACGGGATTAAAAACGGCATTGCTTCAGTCGAAATGGCAATCGCGGAAGCGAACCGTCCTCTTTCAAAAGAAAAATATCCCGACTATGAAAATCCAAAAGGAAACAAAACGGTAATCGTTCATATCGTACCGACTGGCGTTCGTGCCTCGATTGGCGGATACATTGCCGATGCTTCACCGGTTACCAATTTACTCGCCACCGTGGCAGACTATTGCATCACTAATCCGAACGCGGTGAATGCCGCTGTTGCAACGTTTATGTCGCCGAATGTGGTGTATACCGAAGGTCATACGCTTGATAATTTTTTCCAAAATCGCGTGACACTTATTCCTTACGAAAAAAAGCTGAATCGCATCGGTCTCATTTTGGATCACGGTGAAAACTGCGAGAAGATTCATGATTTCTGTTACCAAACGGCAGATTGGTGCCGTTTGGCGGGTGGAATACATATTTCCGATTATGTTATTACAGACGAACACGTACAAAGCCGTTCCTTCCAAAGCGAATCGGGCGCAATTACCGGCGAGATCGGAAAACCCCTTTCTCTTATCAGGGCGATGGAACAATTACTCAAAAATCGATCCGGCGAGATAGACGCATTTGTTGTGGGCACGCAGATTGCAATCCCGCAAGGTGCGCTCGATCTATATCATGCGGGTAAAACTCCCGATCCTCACGGAGGACTGGAAGCCGTCATTTCCCATATGCTTTCCTGGAGATCGGGAAAAATGGTTGCTCACGGACCGCTCTTGTACGAAGAAGAGATTGCCGACCTACTTAAACGCAAGAACTATGACGCCAGAGCGACCGGCGAGATTATCGGTGCCCCGGGCTATCTCGGATGCGTTATGCAAGGACTTTCTCGCGCTCCGAAAATTCATTTCTTGAACGTGAACGCTCCGGAAAGATTGAACCCCGACTGGCTTCGTCTCTCGGATGTCGCCGTTCTTGTCGCTCCATGGAATTCTCTCGGTGGATTACCAATGTTGGCCGCCGCAGAGAGAGGCATTCCGATTATCGCGGTCAAAGACAATGACACGCTCTTGAATGTCTCGCGCGAAACACTCGGTTTCGGAGATACGGTGATAGAGGTTGATAATTATCTGGAGGCTGCAGCTCTTGCAAAACGGATCGTAGATGGTGGCACGCCGTATCTTTCCGACAAAGAAAGAGCCTTGCTTCTTCCCGAAGGATTCAAAATTGCTGAAGCGACCGGTATGGCAATAGAATCACTTGTTCGCCCTGTCGTTCCGTTCGAAACATTCGCAAAAAGATAAATCGCTGAATAAAACAGCACAAAAAATCCCCCTTACGGACAAAACGCCGAAAGGGGGATATTTTTTATTCATCTAAAACTCCGTGTACCCGCCTCCGGCAGTTGAAACACCTTCACCTTTGAGCGGTACGGAAATGAGCCCGAAAGGAACGCTGAAAGAAAGATTTTCTTCATATTTTACCTTTGCGATCGGTGTGAAGCGTATAACCGCACTAAAGAATGAACCCGCCGAAACCGAATAAGAGCAAGCCGGGTCGATTGTTCCAGTATCGCTAATGGTTTGAACGCATTTAAATGGTGCGGGGATGGAAAGAGACCCCGGCCCGAGCACCCCGCCTCCATTGTTGGTGAACTTAAAAGTCTGTTCTTTTGACTTATTCACACGCACCCTCCCGAAATTAAAGGCGCCGATGTCGATATTAATGAGAGGAACAGGAGTAAAACCTCCGGAAAGAGAAATGGATATTTTATCCGGCTTCACCGTATCTGCAAAAACATCACTCGCGGCAAGCCGACGTATTTTTGCGAGCACCGAATTATCAAAGGTGGTTGATTTATCGCTCGCGAGAGAAAGTCTTGCAATCTCACCGACAGTAAGAGCTCGGTCAAATATCTCCACCTCATCTTCAAGACCCCAGAAGTTACGTTGAATACCCGGACCTTGAGCTCCGAGATGCAGAGTTGCTTTTTTCGAAATAATCGGAGCACATCTGAGAGTGTCTGTTCTTGTCATACCGTTCACATACAGCGTAATATCTTTTCCATTCAAAACCGCCACGACATGACTCCATGTATTCGGCGAAATCTTCGGCAAAGATGGCGGTACGATATTATTGGACCAGGAATAAAACCCAAGATGACCGAACGTGGGCTGCAACGTATCCGGAGACATCGACAAAAGAAAACCGGAACCGGTACCGGTACCATCGCAGCCGATATTATCTCCTTGCCAGTAAATAAGCGGATTGATGTTGCCCATTCCCAAGTACACGCCTGCCGGTTTCACCCACATCGAAACGCTCATAATGCTTCCGCTCGGAAGTACGGAAACATAACCGGGATCGGCGGCATTCAGATCGCGGACAGAAGCTTCGCCGAACAAGTTGACGGGAAAAGAGAGCGCTTCTCCGGAAAGTCCTTCCCCGACCGGTGTGATTGTCGCGCTACCGGATAATGCCACATCCAATTTGTGTCCCGAAGCATCGCGTGAGACATAATTGGTAGAAGGAGGAACATTGGGAAGATGGTCTTCACTATCAAATGGATAATACGCTGACGGGTTTGTTCTCCCCGAAAAACCGGCATCCGAGACATAATATCCCTCCGTTGTCGGTTTAAAGGTAATATCAACCGGAACAGACTCACCTGCGGAAACCGTATAGATACACCTTCCTTTAGCATCCTGAGGGGAACACTCAAAAGGTGCAGCAACAGAAACTTCCCCTTTCCAATCACCCAGGCCGGTATTTTTCAAAACAAACGATTTCGTTCGCGGAGTATCACCAATATTCATTACTCCATAATTATAGGAAGTAGCAGCGGACCCGTTAAGTAAAATACTCGCATTTCTCACCATATTTCCGTATCCGGAAACCATTTCTGATGAGTCTTGCGCGCCTGAAAAAATCGCCGTTCTTGTCACATCGCCGTCAAAGGAAGGAGAAAAACGAACGGTAATATTTTTTGTATCCCCTGAGTTCAAAGAATAATTGCAATCCGAGCATGAGAACGGGTCGGCAACATCCACAGATCCGTTAAGTTTTTGCGATCCGGCACCTGAATTTTTTATTTCAAAAACGAGGTCTTTGTAACTTCCGGGAGAACCGACCGGTGGCACAACATCAACAGAACCGTAATTCGTATCACCGAGGGGGGTGACGGTAAGCCAAGGCTTCCCCTCATTTCCGTTCGCAAGAACGGAAAAAGAACGTGTTACGGTTCCCAAAGCAAAAGTAAGTGTTGATGCGCAGGGAGTATACGGATCGGTGCACTTCCCTCCTGCCGCAGCCGTTTTTGGTGCAAATTTAACATCGATTTTCTTAAAGACAGCCCCAGTAGAATCGTATAATAGACCGGAATACGTACATGGAACGGTAGCACAAGTAAAATCACCCCCGGGTGAAGTAATAGTTAGCCCGCCGGATAAAGACCCTGTACCGAGATTTCTCACATAAAAAGAAATATATTTACTGTTTCCGACACTAACGGAAGTATTATTCTCTGTGAGGTTGCATGTGCTCGGATTTATATTTCCCGGCGAGCAGGAAGAATCTGCCGGAGGAGTGGCGGTTACCTCAAGATAGGGTGCGGCGACGGCGGAAGCGGAAAATGTGAGCGAACCGGTACCGTTAACGGGATTAACAGTGTTTGAGAATGTTGCCACGGAACTTTTCACCCCGGCGCTGGTTGGAGTAAACCTAATAACAACACGCTGATTTTCTCCATACGCAAGGTTGGAATAATTGCACGGTGAGGGGTAGACACAGCTAAATTGTCCGGTTGGCGAGAATGTGACTGTCCCCGAAAGGTCGCCTCCGAGAGTCCCGCTAAAATTCGAAACGTAAATCTCCATATCTTTCGACTTTCCAACAGGAACGACCCCAAAATCAAGCGTCCCCGGTAAACCCCAATTCAAAGAAAGGGGTGCATACACATAGTACCAATCCGTCGTCAGACCAGACAATATCCAAACTTCCGGTTTAGTGGACGCACCTTTTACACCGACGCTATATACCGCCGTACTACTCGTTACCGTCTTCGTAATGGTCATCACGGGCGAGCAATTACTGCAGTAAAAACCGATATTGGCGCTGTGAACCGAATTGTCCGGTGCGTTATAACGGATAGCAACATTTTTGTACCCTCCTGCAGCAACAGAACCGGAACACCCGGAAACACACGCGAATGATCCGTCACCGCTTTTGGATACGGAATAGTTCATACTTACCCCGCCCACATTGTTGACGGAAAAATTCTGAGTAATCGACGTTCCTGAAGGCGTCTTGAAGGCGGGCATCACGGAAGGTGTCACGTGAAGATAGGGTTTATCAGAAGGCAAAACCTTATAATCGAGATAATTTGCAGTCTGAGCAGTTACATCTCTGACACAAGTTCCCTCAATGGAGCACTTCGATTCCACAAGAACTTGGATTTGGGCACGATGCGTCCCTTGAGCCTGTATCCCCGCATTGAAAGAGTAATTTCCGGAAACTGTTCCGCCTGCACCGAAAGAATCAATCGTATCGGATGATAGCAAGACTCCGTCGACGGTATATTTCAGTTTGGCAAAATAATTCTGCGGAAGAGACCACGTCCCGGAAAAATACACATTCTCGCCGGAACCGTAGAGAGAGGAGACGTCGTTCGGATCATATGTTTTCGGAGAAGACTGAGTGACGACCACATTAGGAAAGGCGAATGCTGTCTCGCAAAAGAACAGGCCGAACGAAACGACGAGAAAAGCGATTGCACTTGTTAGTTTTTGTTTTTTCATAGTTTATTTGTGATCTAACTAGTCTCCGATGAGCGATGGCCTCGGAGAAACATTTTCGGTTGTTCCGTTTTCCGCACCAACATTAATCTTTTTTCCGTATTTCTCAAGCATAAGTTTTTCATACACCGCCCTCATCTCCATATCTTCCTCAGGCGTAAAATAACTTCTTTCCTCGACGACGGTAGCGGCCGTGCGCAAGTTTTGTTCTTTTATCTGCCTCGGGAAAAAAATAAACTGATAATACACTTCAAAGGCGATAATAAAAAAACATACTATCCCGAAAATTACCAAAAAATATTTTTTTATTTTTGCGTTGTTAATATATTTCATGTTTTTATTATACCATTTTATTAGAACAAAATGCTCTTAACGGGTGTGCATAAATAGGCGTTTTGAAACAAAAAATTGCGGGGCAGTACTCGAGTACTGCCCCGCAACAAAGTAGTGTGTGAAAACAGCAGGATTGATCAAATCCAGTTCACTTTCAGAAAATGCGCACCACAGGACATACATGGATCATAAGCGCGGATTAATTTCTCGATCTCCATCGGGATCTTGTCCTCCGCCATTCCTTCGGCGAGCAGTTTTTCCACCAGTCTGCCGATGTCTTCTTCGATATTTATCTGATTTTGTCCGGTCGGGACGATCACTTCCCCTTCCTTAATTATTCCGTCGGCACCGAGAACAACCTTATGATAGAGCGTTCCTCGGGGGGCTTCTACAACACCTATTCCGACGGCATCTCTGGCTGGTTTTTTAATGATCGGTTCGGGAGCGAAAGTGTTGTTTTTGAGCAGATTGATGGACTCGTCGACGGAATGCAGAATTTCGATCGCTTGGGCGAGATTATTGTGAAAAACATCAGTCGAAGGAAAGAGGGCGAGCGCCTCTTTCGCGGACTCTTTCGTGTGCGGATGAAGATTTTCTTTTGCGATGTTTAATCGAGCAAGCGACCCGACCAAATAACTTTCTCCCTTGTACTTATACGCGCTGGCTTGTGAATATGGCATGACGGTATGCTCCAAAAGCCCGCGATATTCCGTTTCTGCAAATGTTTCGCCGCGACTTGTGCGAATTTTTCCGTTAATGTACCCGAATCCTTCATCTGCGATAAGAGCCATGTAATTCGTTTTTCTGTCAAAATGATTGGGTGCGTCCTGAAATACCTTTATCAAACGAAGTACCGCCGGACGAACGGCCTCGAGTTTTGCCACAGCCTCGTCAACTCCCTCTTTGGAAGGAAAATGCAAAAATCCGCCAATGACTGGATACATCGCATGAACGGAACGTCCGGCAATAAGTGTCGCCAAAAAATTTCCCGCCGCTTTGGTATCAAATCCGTCATGAAGCATTTGATGCTGTACTTCATCATTCTCATCAAAATCAAGAAACGCGTCTTTCCCAAAAAGATCCGGCATCGAAAAAAGATACAAGTGAAGCGCATGATCCCGGATAATAAGTCCATGCATGGTCAGCGCGCGCAAAATCTCGGTCTGTTTTGTCGGCTGTATATCAAGCGCATTCTCGCATGCCTCAATCGCCGCCATAATATGAGCATTGGAACACGTCCCGCAGATGCGCGCGAGATGCGACGGAATCGCCGCAATCGGCTTCCCTTTCATCGCTTCGGTAAAAAAACGCTTATATTCGGTAATACCGAAGTGAACTTCGGTCACTTTCCCATCTTCAACATGAAGAGAAAGCGCGGCATCGCCCTCGATCTTAGTAATATGATCCATTGATAAGTCCACCTTATGCATGATTTTAATTTTTAGTTTTTATTAATACGCTAAGAAAACAAATAGGGTTCAGTATTTTTAAAAATTTCTAATTCCGAATATCTAATTTCTAATAAAATGTCTAATTTCAAAATGCCAAATTTATACTTTTTTAGACATTAGGATTTTTATTAGAAATTAGGAATTAGATATTAGAAATTATTTGTGGCCTCAATTCTTTCACCAATCCATCAACCGCTTTCAAAAACGCATCTGGATTCATCGGACATCCGGGAATCTCGGCATCGACGGCTACCACTTCGGAGACCTTGAGCACTTTCGGGAGAGCGCCGAAACGGTCGATCAAAAATTGAACTTCCGCCTTTTGCGCTTCGGTGAAATTATTGCGTTGTCCGGCAGGAAGACCAACGCAGGCGCAGGCACCGACGGCCACCAATTTTTTCGTTTTACTGCGGATCTCTTTTACTTTTTCCTCCTGTTCCGGTCCGGCGATGGCTCCCTCGATAAACGCAACGTCCAGTTCATCCAAAATGTTATCAGACTTAAGCACCCTTGCGTGACGAAATTCAAACATTTTTTTCCAATCCTGCCAGTGGTCGTTCATAAGTTCCGTCATCACGATCGTGCTATCTTCGCAGCACGAGAACGAAAACCACCCTAGCTTTATTTTTTCTTGATTTTCCATAGAGTTTTTTAGTGTTTTGTTAACATTGTTATTATAACAAAAAATCCTCTTTCGTGGCAATTTATGCACCTTTTTCGCTTTTGTGTTTTCATTTTCATGGGTGTATTATAGAGGCATCTTTATCAGTTCATTTATTTTTCGACAACGACCGTACTCGTTCGTTGCTCTTATCAGCCCTAACCGGAAAAATATATGTCGATTGAATCAAGGTCTGTCATGGAATCTGCTCCTCACGGTGATTTTGTCACTATCGCAGCTCTTCATGTAAAAGAAGGGCGAATAGCAGAAGCCAGAAAGCTACTGCAAAGCGCCATGAAGGCGGAGCGGTGGGAAGAAGCTGAAATAATAAGAAACATGCTTGGAGATTTCCTTGTGTGAAAAGAAAAAATCTCATCCGACGGACGAGATTTTTTTATTTTTTGAATAGAATTTATGAAAACTTCCTCAGCAGCGTCTCCCACTTCGCCTCTACCATCCCCTGATGTCCGCGCACGATCATAACCGAAGCATCCACGTGCTTTGCGAGAAGTTCCGGAATGGCACCCATGCGAATTTCTTTCAACATGTGTGGAGACGAAGCGCTGATAATAACAAGCTTCCCCTCTTTTTGAAAATTCGCTTCTTTAATTATGGTCATAATGACCGATTTCGCGGGGATAACTTTCACCTCCTCAAAATCGGTTTCGGTGCGCCCGATCGAAGTCAGCAGTAATTTCTTGGTAAAATCGATATCCGGCTCCTTCTTCCCGAGTGGAACGACCGAGACCAATCTCATCTTCGGGCGAAAATATGTTTTTACCGCGTCGAGAACCTCCCCTGTCAAAGATACATAAGGATTACCCATTCGCAATTCTTTTACCAAGAGAACCGATTTTATCCGCTGCGGGTTTTTTACCAAAATAAGATCGATGGTTGTTTCGCGGAGAATACGGTCTATTTTGCTCCCAAAGACAACGCCTTTCGAAGAACTATACCCGCCCCACGCAAGGATCATCATGTCACATTCTTCCATCTTTATCACCTCAAGCAACGAATCTACCGTATCACGCCCGACCATGGCGAGACTGTGCAGGTTGATGTCCTGTTCTCTCGGGCTGATGCGATTGAATTCCTGAACCCACTGCTTCAGGTGCTCGAACAAGTGCTGGTCGCGCGTCATCGTCGCGCCATCCACCAACATAAGCGGATGAGGAATGGTGTGCACGGTAACGGCAATGATCTCACCGTGGTATTTACTGGCGATAGCAAACGCCATTTCCGCAAGATTTTTCAGTTCTTCCGTCGTTATCGTCGAAGGAACCGGCATGAGTATGCGCCTCCCCGTCCGGGGAACGACTCTGACCGCTTCTTCGTATACTATCTCGCTTTCAAAACTTTCTCGGCTTTGGTTTTTTGCATAGCTGAAATAATTGATAAGGCCGACAAGAGACCAGAAAATGGTAACTATCCACGCAACGGGATTTACGTTGAGCATGGTGAGGGCGAGCAGAAAATAAATGAACGTCGCCAATATCGGTATGAACGGAAACATCGGAATCTTATACGCCCACTTCGTTTTCGGATATTTATAGTGGATACGGATACCGGCGATATTAAGCTGAAGAAACAACAGCACAAAAAGCAAAGAAGCCGCCGAAGCAACGTCAAAAAGAGGAAGCGTGAGAACCATGGCGGCGACCAAAACAACAGAAACAATGACCGCCAGGTGCGGAGTAAAGTTTTTAGAATGTATCTTTGAAAGGCGCGCCCAAAAGTTTTTGTCGCGAGCCAGAGCGAACGCAACATGGCTGGAAGAAAATATGGTCGTATTGAGCGCGGCAAGGTTGGCAAACAGTCCGCCGATGGCGAGAATCATGGCTCCGTAAGGCATGAACATTTTTGCAGACTCTACGATAGCCCCCTCTTTGAAACCGCCAAGTAATTGCCATACCGGACCGCCAACCGACGAAGATGCGCCGATAATGATAACACTCAAAATAACATAAATAGCTGAAACCACCGCCCACGAAGTGAAAAGCCCGATTTTAATATCATGAACCGGATCTTTCGTTTCCTCGCCCGCTTGCACCTGAATTTCCGATCCTTCAAACGCTATGTAGTAAAAACTTGCCGCAGCAATAATTCCAAACAGTCCGGACGGAAGAAGCGGGTCGAAATTTACAAAGGGATTCGGCATGGCAGACATAACTTTTATGCCAAAATACACGTAAGCGCCGAGAATAAGAAGGAGGGCGACCGTAATATAATTTCCAATACTTCCCGTAGCTTTCGCTCCACGCCAATTGATATAACCAAAGAAAATGATCATAACGAGAGCGGCCATTTTTTCTCCGGAAAAAAATCCTGTTTCGGCGAAAAAATTCATGCCGAACATGTTGAGTATCCATATGGCATAGTACCCAAAAGAAAGCGCATAGACTCCGCACGCTGCCGCATGGGCGAACCACGAAAGCCAACCGGACAAAAACCCCTGAAAATTACCGAGCCCTTTTCTTACCCAAAGATATCCTCCTCCGGCTTCAGGAAAAGTCGTCCCGAGCGCGACATACATTTGCAAATTAAGAAAAGCGACGAACGCTCCGAAGATCATGGACAGAAAAAGCCCCGGACCAACCAAAGCGATCGTCGGACCCAGAAGAGAAAAAATTCCTCCTCCGAGGAGAGAGCCGATGCCGATAAAAACAATAGAAATCGGTCCGAGAGTACGAGCCATTTTCACCTCATACGGTGCACCTTCTTTTTGTTGCTTATCCATAAAAATTACTTCGTAATTTATCTTATACACTTCGACAATTTTATTTCATTAAATAATTGTGGCTTATTTCCTGAATAAATAATTTCTAATTACTAATTTCAAATTTCTAATAAAATGTCTAATGAAAAAATGCCAAAAAAACGACGCCGGCAGGTTCAAACATTTTAAATTGGACATTAGAAATTAGATATTAGAAATTTTTTTGATGAAATGGTAAAAAATGGAATTAAAATAGAATTTTCAACATAAAAGCCACCCTAAAACCGACGTTAAGGGGATACTAGCGCGTTTCGCTTGAGTTGGCAAACATGCTTCCGCCGCTGTCAAAAAAACGGCTGGAAACAACCGCACCAAACAAACCAAATATGATAATGACAATAAACCCAAAAAGGAATTTGAAAAAAGATTTGTTAAAAAGATGGGGTTCCATGCGAGCATATTATAGCATGAGAAGCAAAAAGTAGTAAGGGAAAAAATATAACCACTTGTCGCCGGAGCGGGGTTGCACCCCGGTCCGAAACGTTTGGGGGTTTTAGTGATTCTCCGGCAATTCGAAACAAAATTTGATATTAGAAATTTTTTAAATGTATTCAAACTCCTTAAACACTCTTTCATACAACCGTATCACCCGATTCGCTTGATGTTTTGTGAGTAGAAAGGTCGATCCTTGATGCGCAATATAATTGCGAACTTTGTGCGCTTCCCATGCGTCGTCCAGAGTGTTGAAATCCGACTTATCTATTTGTTTCATCATTTCCCCGAGTGTCGTTCCGGGATAATTTAATTTCTTGACCAGTTCTTCCAATATGGAATCCGCTTCCATAATGGCGAGCTTCCACTCCCCCGGGTTATCACTCCCCATATGTGTTTCGACAATATTCCAGCGAGATGACCTGGTATTTTGCGAAAAGACGTTGCGGCGGCCCGCTTCCCTTCTTGTCTTTTCGTTCATCTCATTGATCCGCATGATCAGGTAAATAATCCCAACAAAAAAGACCACCGTCAAAGCAAAAAGAAAAAGCTGAAAAAAGAAAAAAGGAGTACTCGAAAGGACCGCCGCGCCGAATTGTTGCGGATCGGAAATGACATCGGAGATGCCGTATAAGAGAGGTGTGATATTGAAGATGGTGTCGGTAAAGGGAGTCATATCAAATAAAATTTCTAATACCTAATTTCTAATTTCTAAACGAGCGAGAGAAATGGAAGTCACAACTTACATTTCCGAGCGAGAGCAAGAAATATATCTATCGATATATTTCCATCGTTCGGGAAAAATGTGAGCAAGCTCCCATTTTATC
>Ga0172379_10006609_pt1 | contig 15409 bp, 11 predicted proteins | sample GrowelOW334metaG_FD_119756 | JGI IMG/M metagenome (GOLD analysis project Ga0172379, IMG submission 119756) | Groundwater microbial communities from an aquifer near a municipal landfill in Southern Ontario, Canada - Groundwater well OW334 metaG | ecosystem: Environmental > Aquatic > Deep...
TCACGAGGTTTTGACCCATCAGCGGGGCCGATGATACCCCTTTCCTCAAGAACATCCATTAGGCGCGCTGCGCGCGAATAACCAATTTTCAATTTGCGTTGTAGATATGAAGTGGATGCACGCCCTGCCTCCTCTACGGTGACGCGGGCATCTTCGTAAAGAGTGTCGTCAATTTCATCATCGTCATCAAATCCTCTGCTTGCAATACCCATAGCATCATTTTGTTCAATGCTGGTACTGCCTCCGCTGAAATCAATGCTTGAAAGATCCCCAGCATTGTGACTTTTAATATAACTAACCACTTTCTTAACCTCACTTTCACTAATAAATGCTGTCTGAATACGCACGGGCTTCTGCATATCGCCCGAAAGATAGAGCATATCGCCAGCACCAAGAAGTGTCTCCGCTCCGGAACCGTCTAAAATAGTTCGTGAATCAATTTGAGAGGCAACCTGAAGAGCCATACGAGTTGGGACATTTGCCTTAATAAGACCAGTGATGACATTAACTGATGGGCGTTGCGTGGATATTACAAGATGTATACCAACAGCACGGCTCATTTGGGCAAGACGGACGATTGACGCCTCAAGCTCGCGCGGATAACTATGCATAATATCCGCGAGTTCATCTATGACTATAACTATATACGGAAGTGCTTCTGGCATATCGGCAATGTTTTTTCCTTTTGAGGAGGCCTTAGCCGGCTCAAAAATTGTGGCGTGGTATGAATCAATGTCGCGCACTCGCTCTGCTTCAAGGATATTGTATCGTCGCTCCATTTCTTTAGCCGCCCACTTAAGAGAAAAGATTGTTTTTTTAGGATCTGTAATAACTGGAGTAAGGAGATGGGGTATTCCGTTGTATGCAGTAAGCTCAACGCGCTTTGGGTCAATCATAATAAATCGTAGCTGGTTCGGTCCGTTCCGATAGAGCAGAGAAGTGATAATTGCATGAATAGCAACTGATTTACCAGAGCCCGTAGCACCTGCGACAAGTGCGTGAGGCATCTTCGCAATGTTGACGAAATGAGGAGTGCCAGTGATGTCACGACCGAGAGCTGCGAGCAATGGTTTTGTGCTCTTTGACCATTCTGGAGACGAGAGTAGCCCTCCAAGTCCAACCATCGCTTTTACAGTATTTGGTACTTCAATACCAACAAGTGATTTGCCGGGAATAGGCGCTTCAATACGCACAGGATGCGCAGCGAGAGCAAGTTCAAGATTGTTTGCAAGAGAAACAATTTTTGAGAGTCGTACACCTTCTGCCGGCTTTACCGCATAACGAGTAACAGTTGGTCCGACTGAGACCTCATCCATTTCAAGATGGATGCCGAAATTCTGGAAAGTGCGTTTTATGATGTTCGCATTTGCCTTAATATCACCAACGCCCGGTTTGCCGTGATCTGCACCAAGAATAGAAAGTGGAGGAGCTTCATATTCAGCATCAAAATTAACAATACCTATTGCTTGTCTGCCAACGGGCGTATCTATAGAACGATTGAAGACATTCACTATAGGTTCGTGTTCTGGTTGTGTTGTGCTTTCCAGTTCATCCATTTCTTCTTCTGACTCTGGTACCCCGACAACACCTGCCTCATTATCAAATTCGTCATTATCTTTTCGTGAACGAATACGATTCCATAAAGAACTAATGCTTTCTCCAAAAAGAATCACAAGCGATTCAAGATCAATCAAGATTGCAGCACCAATAGCGATAGTAGCGATGAGCAGAACAAGAGCGCCCCAAAAACCGAAAAATTCGGACAATAATTTTCCAAGCCATGTGCCTGTCTCTCCACCGAAGTCCGCTCCTGGGAAAAGTCCTGCGAAGGCAAGTATGGAAGCAAGTAAGAGTAATAAACCGGAGGCAGTAAGCGGCTCAAGAATCGGACGGCCAAAACCGGCATAAAGACCAAATGCAATTAATATAAGAGGAAGAAGAAATGCTCCAATACCGACTATTGCATAACTCGCAACAAAAATCGTAGTGCCAATTGGACCTGCCGCACCAAATATTGCCAATAGTAGAAGTACTCCTGCAGCGAAAAGTATAATAGCGGAAGCATAGCGAATAAGCGTTCCATATTCACGAACATCCTTCTCGCGCGGGCCGCCTCGTTTAATGTTATTTTTACGACTCATAAAATTAAAGTGCTGTTCACATATTGTAACATTGTGCAGAATATACACATACGATTTAAGAATAAGTTGCGCACTATTCTTGAAGATATATACTGTCCTATACGATATGAGACAAGGACAATCTAATTTGGGGCGTAACAATGAAATTAAACAAATCCAAACAAGAACAAAGGATGCAAATTTAGAAGATTTTGTCCTAGAAAAAAGCATATTTAACAGCATATTTGAAAAGGACATACGCAGGGTCTTTATATACAAAAAGGCCGAACGACTTGCAAAAGCAATTCATCTTATAACCCCGGCTTTTTCCGAGTCAGTGTCCTTGAGAGACCGTATTGAGTCAATTGCAATTGGTCTTGTTGACGCTGCAATAGTTCCATCTGGAGTCGTACGAACAATGTTATCTCGCGAACTACTTGCACTCTCAAGCATACTTTCTATAGCACGAACAGGAGGGCTACTTTCCCATATGAATACAGAACTTATTACTCGTGAGGCACATTCATTGCTTCAAGAAGTTGCCGGGTATGAAGAACCGCGGCTTTTTCTTGAGGATGTTCCGACACTCTCAAGTATCGCTAAGAGAACTCTCTCAATGGACTCTATAAAAACACCTACTGTATTATCTCGTCCGCAAAGAAAGTTTGTAAAGGACACAGAAGTAAAGGACAATAATGTAAAGGACAGACGGGAAACAGTATTGTCCGTTATAAAGAACAAGCAAAAAGCGAGTATAAAAGACATTTCAACACTCATCCGAGGCGTTTCTGAGAAGACAATTCAACGAGAGCTCTCAGCACTTATTGAGGCGGGGAAGGTAAAAAAGGAAGGTGAGCGACGCTGGAGTATCTATTCTCTTGCATAGAAAGAGCCAATTTGATAGTATCCACTTGTGGTAGCAACTGCGAGATAGGTTAGATAAGAAGGCCGAAAACGGTCTCTTTTCTATACTATTTCTTTGACAGTTATCCACACACCACCATTCAAGGATACTTGTTTCCGCTATATACTAGTTGCTAGTCCTTGCGGGGACTCTGTGTTCTCGAAGGGCGTACTTTGATAACTGAATAGTCCGTTTTTGTTCGTTCATAAACGAATGGATGACGGACGTCAACCTTGCCAACTAACTCATGGCGCACTGGTCGATACCGTGCGCTGTGGGGTAGTGTAAAAGTGAATGTGAAAGTGCTTCATAAAATGTGTGAAGCACAACAAACTTGATTACTCATGTGCTTTTAAAATCATTAATAATTGTTATGCAAATGATAACTACAAAAGCATCGGCGAAAGTCGCGGCGATAGTAGCCGGACTTGCGATAGCGACATCAATGCTCACCCTTGCGCCTATGGCGAATGCGGCGAGTTTGACCTCCGCGCAGGTCTCGTCTATTCTCTCGCTTCTCTCTTCGTTCGGTGCAAACGCAGCTACGATCGCAAATGTCAATGCGGCTCTTACAGGCGGCACAATGACAACGACTGGTTCAACGACTACAACTTCTTCGTGTTCCTTCACAAAGGACCTTACGCTGAAGTCGTCTGGTAGTGATGTGACCTGCCTTCAGCAGGCGCTCATCGCCGGCGGTTATGCAATCCCAGCTGGTGCGACTGGATACTTCGGTGCCCAAACGCAAGCAGCAGTAAGTGCATGGCAGAAGGCGGCAGGCGTCACTCCGACAGCCGGCTACTTCGGTGCAAAGAGCCGTGCAGCATTTAATCTAGGCGGCAGTTCGTCTAGCACGACAACCACCACCACGACAACCACGACTACAGGTGGTGCGTACACAGGCGGAGGCAATGGCCTCAAGGTCATGCTCGCAACCGACTCTCCGAACGGTATCGCTTTGGTACAAGGCCAAGCGATTGCTGAACTCGTGAAATTCACTTTCGCGAACCCAACCGGCTCTGATATCAAGGTTACAAACCTTGGTCTCAAGCGCACCGGATCATCAGCTGATTCAGTTCTTACAAATATCTACCTATTCAGCGGGGCGAATCGCCTCACTGACGCGGCGAGTGTAAGTTCTGGAGCGTTCAGCTTCAACGATTCAACAGGTCTATTCACGGTGCCGGCAGGTCAGACCTATACGGTCTCTATCCGCTCTAACATCTTGGCAACCGCGAATGGTCAACAGGTAGGAGCCCAGCTTACTTCGGTAACATCCGGAGGTACTCTTGATTCTTCTGTTGTATTCCCGATTACAGGAGGCACACAGACCATTTCAGCCGCATCGATGGGTACGGTGGCAATCACATACAACGGCCCTACAGGTGCAACTGAAAATCCTGGTACTGATATTCGCGTCTTTGAGGGCTCAACGGTTATCTCAACTCATGCGGCTGACCTTCAGTCAATCACATTTGAGAACCGTGGTTCCTCTAGCGACGGTGACCTCAAGAACTTCCGTCTCTTTGTAGATGGTGTTCAGATTGGTTCAACGGTATCGCAGGCGGTTAACGATCGTGTTACCTTTGACCTTACTGCAAGCCCACTTCGTCTTGCGACAGGTACACGCATAATAAAGGTACTTGCCGACATCATCGGCGGTTCCAGCTACACCTTCGACATTCAGATTCGTCGTGATGTAGATGCGCGCTTTATTGATGCAGAACTGGGCCAGCCGATTGACATCTCTGGCACAACGGCAGCTGGTACCGCGAACACCATCGCGTCCGGCACTCTATCTATCACGAAGGCAACGAATTCTCCGACCGAGAATGTCGCGCTTTCTTCAACCAATGTTAAATGGGCAACCTTTGAAGTCCGCGCCGCCGGCGAGGATGTCAAGATTGAGGCCTTGAAACTTTGGGTAGACCAGACACAAGCCGACGGTATGGACAATGCCAAGATATTCCTCAACGGTGTCCAGATTGGTTCTACGAAAGACCTTACTTCTGGCGCCGCCACTGACGCAGTTGGTACTGAATTCACTTTGGGTTCATCCTTTGTCGCTCGTCATGGCCAGACAGAAATCTTGGATATCTACGGCGATGCAAAAACAAACGATGCTGTGGATTATGCAAATACAGAAACGGCTGATATTGGTATCTCGGTTGCTTCCGCAGATACTGAAGGTATGAGCTCTGGTGATGCAGTAACTGCCGTTACAGAAGTTGAAGGCAACTCTCGCACTATCTCGTCTTCTACTCTAACGGCGTCTAAGTACTCTGGTTATGGTAGTCAAACCGTGATTGCTGGCACGAACAATGTAAAACTTGGTTCGTTCACACTTTCTGCTGGTTCTACCGAAGGAGTAAATGTCAACACTATCGCCATTAATCTTACCGCAGTAGAAGCGGCAAGCATTACTGACCTTATGTTGAAGGATTCCGCAACTGGTGCACAAATTGGCTCAACGAAGGTTACTCCAGCAGGTAGTGCAAACACTGCAGGAGACAACTCCTTCTCGGTCAATATCGCAATACCAGTAAACGGTACAAAGACAATTGACATCGTTGGTAACATCAAATCAAGTGCTGGTATTGGTGACTGGCAGGCATCTGTTGATGCCACGACAGGCGGTACAGGTGCTGTAACTGCACAATCGGTGGTTGTTGCTGAAGTTGATCTTCAGACGATTACAATCGGTTCAGCTACACTCTCAGCCGCAGTTGGCACAATGCCTGACAATGCTAATGTGGTTGCTGGTTCTTCCTTAGTGAAGGTTGGCTCGTTCAACTTCACTTCTAAGTACTCAGCATTCACAGTAGACAAGATTGCAGTTAAGGTTCCGAGCGGTGCCGCGACTTCGGTTTCCTCAATTACCTTGAGGTACCCGAATGCAAGTGGCGTCTCTACGGACTCTGTTGCAGTTCTTGCACTTCCAACAACGGAGGCATACGCGACAGCTACCTTCACGGGTATGACATTCTACATTCCGTCAGACACCTCGAAGAAGCTTGATGTATATGTCTCTATTCCGACGATTGCTTCCGGAGCAACTTCCGGTACAGGCATCTCGGTAGTTCTTGGAGATGACGGCGGATACCGCAATACTGATTCCTCAGGCACGGTTAGCACGAACCTTGCGTCTGCAGACCTCAACTCTGCTGTAACAACGGGCAAAGGCAAAATGTATGTCAGAAAGTCAATTCCGACTCTCTCGGCAGTTGCACTTGACTCGTCTACTCTCGCTGAAGGGTCCGATCAGGTTCTCGGTCGTGTGAAGGTTACAGCTGATGCCGCAGGCGACATCGACTGGGGTTCTATTAAATTCACACTTAATAAGTCCGACCACATTACCATCGGCGCTACAACGACTGTTAAGTTGTGGAGTGGTTCAAACTCCATTGCTGGTATATTCGCAACGACGACTGGCGCTCTCGTGAGTGCCAGTGTTGACTCTTGTCTTGACCAAACATCCTGTTCGCTCTACTTCCGTCCGACGACTGTAGAGACCATCGCTGCGGGTGACTCAAAGACCTATGAGCTCCGCGGTACGGTTGGTGCTACCGTAGCTGGTAGCAACAGCATCAGTGTGTCCATCCCTAACACTCAAACGACAGCGTCTTCGACTGCTATCTTTGATTTGGCGGCTGGTACACAAGGTGAAAGCAATTCAGCATCCTTCGCTTGGTCCGACTGGTCTGATCTTAATGATCATGCCGGAAGTGCAACAGGCGCGAGTACAGCTGACTGGATGGGTGACTATCTCGTCAAGTCGCTTCCTCTCACGATTGGAAACAGATCTGTTTCTATCTAAAGAAAGCGTCTCTAGCCCTTCGGCGGATTACCGTCTCAGGACTTTCAGCTAGGAATTTGGCCTAGCAAAAGAAAGAGCCCCCTTAACAGGGGGCTCTTTCTTTTGGGAATTTCAAAACCGCCCGCCACAACATCGTAGATGTTGGCGGGCGGTTTTGTGTTTTCAAGAACTGAAACCTTTTATAGTTCTGTATGGTTATCCACAGTTCTTAATAAAACAGCATAGTTTTATTAAAATAAAAGGATATAGTTTCCTACAAGAGGCGCTTGCGCCCCAATTATTAATTTGGATTATTCATTTATCTTTATTATGAACCGCATCAAAATGTATATAAACGGTCTCGGACGAGGTACTCGTGTAGTTATTCTCGCGCTTGCAGTTATCTTCGTGAGCGCTGGGATTTCTCAAGCGGCTACCACGATTACCACAAGTATAAGCACAGCAAATGTAACAGCGACCGGCACACTCGGCGTAACTGGTATAGCTACATTCGTCAACGCTTCTTCCACCAATCTATCGGCTCTTACCAAGGCCTCTTTCGGCTCAACGGCTACCTCATCCTTCAATTCCGCGGGGGATTTAACGCTCGCAGGGACACTTAAGGTTGGAACATCAGGCACAGCACAAACACAGGTGGTCTTCGGTTACTGCAATACAAGCGCAACTTCTATTGCAGTCGCGGCTTCCACCTATTCTACTTATATGACTGCCCCGACCTTAACATATAGGGAATGTGTTCCAGCTACTGCTGTCACATTCACTGCGGCAAGCAGGGTCATTGTTCAAGCAACAAGTTCTCTCCCATCTTATATTCTTGTGCAATCCGCTTCTACAACCACAAATGGCAATATAAGCGTAGGATTTATCAACACAAGTACGACTACTGCTTCCACTGCTATTTATGCTCTTAACTTTTGGGCAGTCCAGTAAAGCATAGCGAGTTAACATTATTAATTAAACAAACTCACTATGCCACGAATGCTCGTTCGCACAGGAATCCTCGTGGCGCTACTTGCACCCGCATTGGCTTTTGCCGCGCATGATGATGTAACGATGATTGTAGATACGGTATTGAGTGTCAACGGTATTACATTGAATGTCTCCGGCACTACTGCTGAAGTTGAATCAATTACAGTAAATGCTTCGAACTTTAGTGTGACACTTCAATCCAGTTCAACATTTCAAGTAACAGCCCCAGGACTTGAATCGATTAATGCAGATACGACTACTGGTCAATCAAGTTACATTTGTAACCACAGTCAATCACTTATAAAGTATGAGCCAAGTACTACTGTGACAGTTACTATTACTCCATCCACAGTTCTGTGTTCTGCAACAAGTAGCGGCGGTGGAAGTAGTTCCACTGTCAGTAGCGGAGGATCATCTACACCTGCTGTCTCTGCAACCCCAGCTGTATCCGCTACTCCGACAGTTACAGCGGCAACTCCAGCTGTGCCAGCAACTCCTGCTTCAGGGCTATCTTCCTCACAAATTCAATCCATTCTTGATGTTCTAACATCCTTTGATGTTGATGCCGCAACTATGGCAAGTGTGAGATTGGCTCTTGAAGGGACAACAACTGGTTCTGTAACGAGTGCTGCAGTGCATGCTTTCAAATCAAATCTTGAACTCGGCTCTCTCGGAAGCGAAGTTAAGGCACTTCAAGAATTTCTGAACGCGAAGGGCTATACCGTTTCTGCAAGTGGTGCCGGTTCTCCGGGAAATGAGACAACTAAGTTCGGAGGGTTAACAAAAGCGGCTCTTATTAAGTATCAAAAAGCAAAAGGCATAACGCCTGCTGTAGGATACTTTGGTCCTAAAACGAGAGAAGCTGTTAATTCCGATTAGTCCCCTGATGCGTTCATAAAATGACGAAAACGCCCCGCCTTGAGCGGGGCGTTTTCGTTATGGTATGCTTCTTTCTATATGAATAGAAAATGGCTACTTATTATAGTTTGTATCTTGATTGTGGTCGTTGCTGGTATTGCACAATTCTTATTTCCACGGCGCGCTACAGCCCCACAGCCATCTGACTATCAACCATCGACTGTAGAAAATAATAGTGCTACGACTTCTGAATCATCAACTGTAAACACACAGACGAATAATTCCAATCAATCAATTTCAAATTCTATTTCAATTGAAAAAAGTGACACTATCGTTTCATGGGATTTCAAAGGCGCTTATACTGGCAATACGGAACTTATAGCGAAAGCAAAAGCAGAAATTGAACGACTCTCTGATCTTGTCGGGAAAGGCACCTACACAGATATTATTCTCTACATCAGCATAGCCAATCAATATGATCTTCTTGGAGATGGAAAGAATGAATATAATTACCTTAGCCGCGCAATTACTGCAGACAAAGCGCAAACATCAGGTCTTCCGTGGCACAATCTAGGTGTGCTTATGGAACGACTTGGTGCTTCCAAGACAGCAAGCATTGCTTATGAAAGAGCGGTATTTATTCAGCCGATATTTTCGGAAATTCAACAACCATGATGCGTTTGCGGAAAATATTTTTATTTCTACTTTTTGTTCCAGCGGTTATACCACTAATTTACATAGGTGGAATTATTTATCCGTACATTTCTCCCAAAACATTCTTACTACAGGGAAGTGGCATTATAGCGCTAGCAATCTTCGTGTTTCTCGCGCTCGCAGGTCAAGTATTTTTCTATGGGCGGCTTCGCGCTCCTTTGACATGGATTCCAGCACTCCTTCTTTTTGTAGCGTATATAACTTCTTTCCTCGGTATTGATTTCTACCGTAGTTTTTGGGGGATTTTTGCACGAGGCGATGGACTTTTAACTCTCTCAGTTATTACTATTTTCTTCTATCTCATCCTTCTCTCGGCTGATAGCGAATTTCTAAAACGACTCGCTAAAGTAATTACTGTAGTAGCAGGTATTGTAGCCGCTATAGCTGTACTTCAATGGATTACGACGATATTTGGTGGTAAAGCCGCATTTCTGCCTCCAGTTACAGGTCGTATAGGAAGCACGATTGGGAATGCAGCGTTTCTTGCTGGGTATCTTGGTATGGCATTTTTCGTAATACTTGCACTATTGCGCGATTCAAATAATTTTTGGCGTCGCATATGTAAAATTGCAGCCATTTTATCGGTTCTTGCAATAGTGTTAACAGCGACTCGCGGAACGATACTCGCTCTTCTTGTGTCACTTGTTATTGTGCTTGTTTTTGCCGCATTGAAGGGTGATGAGAAAATAAAACGAGGCGCGAAATACGGAATTGCTGCTCTAGTTATTTTTGCCGGTCTTTTCTTTGTTTTTCGTGCTGAACTTTCACAAAGTTCTTTTGAACCGGTACGACGCGTTGCTTCAATTTCACTTTCTGATGGGACTGTTAGTAGTCGTTTATTTGTTTGGTCGCACATCACAGAAGAAGCCATAAAACACCCATTCTCTGGGTACGGTTCTGAACATATAACACAACTTTTTGATAAAGTTTACGACCCGAGCAAAATTGTTGAACAATGGTTTGACCGCTCACACAATGCATTTTTGGACTACTTTGTTCAGTATGGAATATTCGGTCTCGCTCTTTATTTGGCATTCATTGTGGCATTTGTTGTGTACGCTTTACGGATTTATCGGCGCGAGGATTTTAGCATAATGAATTATGGTTTTATATTTTTGTTACTAATCCTTACTTATGTAGTGCAAAATCTTTTTGTCTTTGATACGCCATCTTCGCTTTGGTTGCTGTATGCACTTTTTGCACTCTTAATTGTGTGGATATCGGACACTTCAGCTACAAAAATCTCATTACATATTCCGAAAGTTGTGTCTGGAATTATATCTGTAATTATCGTTCTTATTATTATTCCAACAATCATTCTTCCTCTATATTCAAATATTCTTCTTACAAAAGGGTATCTATATCACTTAATTGATGTAAAAAAAGCGAATGCATATTTTGAAAAAGGATTCGCTCTTCATACATACGCAGATTTAGAGTACGGGTATCAGGCGTATGAAATGTATACGGGTCATCAGGAGCCGTCATTAACTGGAGAGAACCGCATCGCGGCATACAATTATGCACTCTCAGTATTGACAGCAAATTACAATAAATATCCGTATGATGCTCGAACTGCAACTTATCTAGGACATATCATAGATACTGCGCCACCAGAAATTACAGTAGATGATGTATTTGATCAGCAAGTGCTTTCTCGTGCGATGGAACTTTCACCATTGCGTGCACAGGTATGGTATTTAACAGCAAACATTTCACTTCGAAATTCCGACTTTAGAAAGGCAATCTCAATTATTGAGGATTACTCTCAAAAAGAGCCAAAACTTCCAGAACCGCGATTCATCCTTGCGAACCTATATTATAAGATGGGCGACACAGCGACTGCGAAAAAACTTGCGGACGAGGCCCTTCATCTCTACATAACGAATCCAGATATTGGAGCTGCGAGTCCTGCGCTAAAATATTATTTAGCGATAGGGGACTGGCAGAACGCAACGCGCTTCTTAGCTGATTTGGTTGCTAATAATCCATCGGATTACGATGTTCTTTATGATCTTGCGAAAGTAACCTACATGGCAGGCGACCCTGCTGCCGCAGAGAGAATTGTTGCTCAACTTAGACAGAGTAATCCGGCAATACTTGAAACCGACCAAAATTTCCTCTCAGCAATTACCACTTATGAACAATTACAGAAATAAAGAGTGTCTAAGAATGAAAGAAAAGCGAATGCTCCCATTCGCTGTTGAGTTTGTGAAATTTTTTATTGTATTCATTTGTATAATTGCCGCAGCTCTTATCGCTCTAAATATCACATCCGCAGCGATGTGATGCATCATCACACTGGCGAGTGCAATAAACTTGCACTTCTGTTTCATTCTGATAGAGTAATTCGCGTACGAACCGAAGACAGTAGGTCGAAGATCCCGAGTGTAGCGAGGGATAGTCGTAAATCCTGCCGAGGCGAGACCTCTCGAGTTACTCGAGGTAAACCGGTCGAACTCTCCTTTATTTCGTTCGTACGAAAAAATCGTATGGCAATATCAAAAGATAAAAAGCGCGAGATAGTCGCGAAGTTGAAAGACGCTCTAAAAGAAGCGTCTTCTATTGCGTTCGTCGGCTTCACGAAACTAACGGTTGCTGACGCATCAAAAATGCGCACACAACTCTCACAAGCTGGAGTGCGTTTCTTCGTCGCGAAGAAGACACTTCTTCGTTTGGTGCTTAAAGAACAGGGCTATGAAGGACAAGTTCCTGAACTTCCTGGCGAAGTCGCAATTGCGTGGACCGCGAGCGATATAACCGCGCCGGCGCGCGGAGTATATGAATTCGGCAAGAAGTTGAAAGGAGAGCTCGCACTTCTTGGAGGAGTATTTGATGGAGCATTCATTAATGCTGAAAAAGCAATTGCAATAGCAACTATTCCACCAATGCCGGTCTTGCGCGGTTCGTTCGTCAATGTCATCAACAGTCCTATACAAGGACTTGTTATGGCACTTGATCAGATTAGTAAAAAGAAACAATAATTTTATGGAAGAAAATCAAACAACTGAAATTGAGATTCCGTCAAAGTTCAAGAAACTCGTTGAAGAAATTGAAACGATGACAGTTCTTGAACTATCGGAGCTTGTGAAAGTGCTTGAAAAAAAGTTCGGAGTGAGCGCAGCAGCAGTTGCTGTTGCTGGTCCTGCCGCAGGTGTTGCGCCTGAGGAAGAAGGGAAATCCACAGCCGATGTTGAGCTTACTGATGTTGGTGCAAACAAAATTGCGGTCATCAAAGCAATAAAAGAAGCACTTGCTCTTGGTCTTAAAGAGGCAAAGGACCTCGTTGATGGTGCTCCTTCAATGTTGAAGCAAGGTATGAAGAAAGAAGAGGCAGCAGAGTTTGCAAAAAAACTTACGGATGCCGGTGCAAAAGTAACACTCAAATAATAAGGACACACAAAACCCCGTCCGCCAAAGGCGGACGGGGTTTTGCGTTTTTTGTTCCAAGCGTCTACACTAGCGGCACTTATGGAACATCTTTCAAAACTTTTCGGCTCGCCAGTTAGAATGAAAACACTTCGTCTTTTTGTGTTTAATCAAGACAGTTCATTTACTTCAGAAGAAGTAGCAAAACGGATAAAACTCTCAAAGGGAATTGTTCGTCACGAGATAAGTGAACTCTGCGCCAGCGGACTTTTGCGGAAGAAAAAAGTGCGTTCATTTGCAAGTTATCAAGTAAATCCTCGTTTTGAGCATCTTGCTGCTCTCAATGTCTTTATTCGCGAGACGACGAGTGTTCTCCCACGCGTTATTATCGGAACACTGCGTCGTGCTGGCTCATTGCAACTTGTTGTGCTTTCGGGATTTTTTACAGGAGTTCTTGAATCACAAATTGATTTGCTTGTTGTTGGCGATCATATTGAGGAACGCGCGCTCGCACATGCTGTACATTCTCTTGAAGCAGAATTAGGGCGTGAGATTCGTTATGCCTCTTTTGCAACTGCTGATTTTCGTTATCGAAATGGGGTCTATGATCGTCTCTTGCGGGATGTCTTTGACTATCCACACCGCATTCTTATAGACAAAATAGGGCTTTAGAGATGGTATACTTCCCAGCAGATACTCGCAGGAACGGTGCGGGTAATTAATCGCATAAACAAAGCATTATTCACTATGGTTTTCAACACATGGGCGGATGTACTTAGTCAGTCCTTTCAGAACCTTTTCTATGGATTGGTGGCGTTCATCCCGAATTTAGTTATTGCAATTGTTATCTTTATCGTCGGCTGGCTCATCGGAGTTGGTCTTGGTCGCGTAGTCGCACAAATCGTTGGTGCATTGCGTGTAGATCACGCACTTCGATCAACGGGTATTGAGCGCCTACTCTCGCGTGCTGGTTTTGAACTTTCTTCAGGAAGATTCCTTGGTTTCCTCGTAAAGTGGTTCTTCATCATCGTCTTCTTGGTAGCATCGCTTGATGTACTCAATCTTACGGTCGTGAATCTCTTTATAAGCGATGTTGTGCTTGGTTATCTTCCGCAGGTAATTGTCGCGGTCTTGATTTTGTTCGTCGCGGCGGTTGTTGCAGAAGCAGCAGAGAGTTTGGTTAAAGGTTCTGCGAAAGCAGCATCTATACACGCTGCCGGTTTCCTCGGCAAAGTAGCTCGTTACTCAATCTGGATTTTCGCGATTCTTGCGGCGCTTGCTCAGCTCAATGTAGCGACAGCGTTTGTACAGACGCTATTCACAGGTGTAGTTATTGCAGTAGCGCTTGCCCTTGGTCTTTCTTTTGGCCTTGGCGGACAGGCATCTGCGGCACGGTATCTTGAGAACCTGCGTTCTGAAATTAAGGACTAGTAATTTCCTTTCAAAACCGCCCGCTCCAACTTTCAGATGTTGGCGGGCGGTTTTGTATATTCAGCTATTGACGCCAAAAGGGCACTCGGCTATACTCGCTGTACGTGTATACAAACCTAAAGAACCAAATTTTTCTTTGAGGCGAAATGGCCAATAGGCCTGCGCGTGTAAACGCGAACCGCCCCAAAGGCGGTTCTTTCGTTTAGAGGTACACGCGAATCTTTGACATACGAATATGTATAGGTATACCCCGCGTAGCCGAAAGGCGAAGTGGGGTAAGTTCAGCGTCAACGAAAGTTGGCGCTGGGAAAGTGTGAATAAATGATTGTGGTATACAAAGTTCCGCACGAGAGATATAAGAGTACACGGTGGATGCCTTGGCCTAGGATGGCTAAGAAGGACGCGACTAACCTGCGAAAAGCTTCGGGGAGGCGGTTTGTAGCCTTTGATCCGGAGATATCCGAATGGGGAAACCTTCCAATTTTAAATTGGAATCCGCGGGGTAACTCCTGCGTGAAGCGAACCCGGGGAAGTGAAACATCTCAGTACCCGGAGGAAAAGAGAACAATATGAGTTGCGTTCTGTTGGCGCGTATGTTCGTGCCAATAGAACGCAACTCGCGTTATACCCTAAGTAGCGGCGAGCGAAAAGGGAAAAGCCCAAACCCTACTTTTCGAAGTAGGGGGTTGTAAGATATAAACTGCGTACTTGTACGCTAAGAGTTATCAATCGTCTTTATAGCAGAAGTTGCTGGGAAGCAGCGCCATAGAGGGTAATGGCCCCGTATGCGAAATAAATGACGACTCTTGTTTATATTCTTGAGTAATTCGAGACATGAATAGCTCGAATGAATCTGCCGGAACTAACCGGTAAGGCTAAATACATCCTATGACCGATAGCGAACTAGTACCGTGAGGGAAAGGTGAAAAGAACCCCGAGAGGGGAATGAAATAGAACTGAAACCGTGTACTTACAAGGGGTCGGAGCGGGATTTATTCCGTGACGGCATGCCTATTGAAGAATGAGCCGGCGAGTGTGTGTATCTTGCGCAGCTAAGCCCTTACGGGGCGGAGCTTTAGGGAAACCGAGTGTGAATAGCGCGTCTGTAGGATACATACGACCCGAAGCCAGATGAGCTTGCCATGAGCAGGGTGAAGTTTGTCGAAAGACAAATGGAGGCCCGAACCCGTAGGTCGTACAACGCCTTGGGATGACTTGTGGTAAGGA
>Ga0172379_10006610_pt1 | contig 15408 bp, 8 predicted proteins | sample GrowelOW334metaG_FD_119756 | JGI IMG/M metagenome (GOLD analysis project Ga0172379, IMG submission 119756) | Groundwater microbial communities from an aquifer near a municipal landfill in Southern Ontario, Canada - Groundwater well OW334 metaG | ecosystem: Environmental > Aquatic > Deep...
CGCCTTCCCTGCCGTAGGCGATATTGTCCCGGATGGTTCCATTGAACAGCCAGGTGTCCTGCAGGACCATACCGAAGAGGCGGCGAAGCTCCGGTTTGGCCAATGTACGGATGTCCCGCCCGTCGAAGCTGATGCGGCCTCCCTGGATTTCGTAGAACCTCAGCATCAGATTGACGAGGGTCGTCTTGCCGGCACCGGTGGGTCCGACGATGGCGACGAGCTGACCGGGCTCCACCTGGAAGTTCATGTCCTCGATCAGTGGCGTCCCGGGATTGTACGAAAAGTCCACGTGCTCGAAGCGGACCGCGCCCCTGGGCGGTGGCAATCCTTCAACGACCCCGTCCGGGGCTTCCTCCTTTTCGTCCAGCAGTTCAAAGACACGCTCCGCCGCGGCAAGGGATGACTGGATGATATTGGCCAGGTTTGCTGTCTGCACGATGGGTTGTGTGAACTGGCGGAGGTACTGGATGAAGGCCTGTATATCGCCGATCTCCATCGTACGCCTGGCAGCGAGAATCCCTCCGATCACGCAGACTAGGGCGTAGCCCAGATTATTCACCAGGTGCATGAGCGGCATTATGAGGCCCGAGATGAATTGGGCTTTCAGGGATGAATCGTACAGCCGACGGTTTGTCTCGTTAAAGGCGCGTACAGTTTCCTTCTCACGCCCAAAGGCCTTGACCACAATGTGGCCGGAAAAACTCTCCTCTACCTTGCCATTCAGCTCGCCAAGTGTGTTCTGCTGGTCCTTGAAATGGCACCGGGATCTTTTCGCGACCTGCATGGTTATGAGAATGGAAAAGGGGAGGGTCCCCAGCGCCACAAGTGTGAGGGCGGGGCTGATGACCAGCATCATGGTGAAGGCACCGGTGATGGAGATGACTGCACTCACTATTTGGGTAAGGCTTTGTTGGAGGGTTCCACTCAGCGTATCGACGTCGTTTGTCGCCCTACTCAGGATTTCGCCATGGGTCCTGCCGTCGAAGTAAGCCAGGGGTAGGCGGTCCAGTTTTGCCCGCAGGTCGCGGCGCAGATCCTTAACCGTTTTCTGGGCGACGGCAGCCATCACATAGAGCTGCAGATAGTTGAGAGCCGCCACGGCGGCGTATAGAAGCAGAAGTGTTTCCAGAATTCGCTGCACGGCTCCGAAATCCACCAGGCGGGGGTTCCCCAGGATTCCGTTTGCCACAACCGTCGTTGCCTTGCCCAGCAAGCGCGGAATGAAAACAGAGAGGAGCGCCGCCGTCACCGCAGCGGCGAAGACCAGGATGATCGCGACGCGTGAAGGTGCAAGATACCTGGCCAGTCGGGACAGGGTCCCCCTGAAATTCCTGGGCTTCTCCACGGGCATGCCGAAACCCATGGGACCACCCCCGCCGCGCGGACCCGGTGGAAGGAAGGACCGCATCTGGCTCCTGCCCAGGCCAGAGCTCCGCTCCGGGATGTGGGGAGTGGTGGATCCGCTCATTCGCTTGCCCCCACGCCTGGCTCTATGCCTGCCTCTGCCTGCGCCTCTGCCCCCGCGTCTGCCGACAGCTGGGAACGGAAAATTTCCCGGTACACTCGACAACGGGCCAGCAATTCCGGGTGGGTGCCCATGTCCGCCATGCGACCCTCGTCGAGGACGATTATCTGGTCTGCGTTCATGACGGAGCCCACCCGTTGGGCAACCAGGATGATGATCGAGTCTCCGGTTTGTTCAGCCAGGGCAGCGCGCAAGCGAGCATCGGTCCTGAAATCCAGCGCCGAGAAACTGTCGTCGAAAATATAGACCGGGGGTTTCCGTACCAGCGCCCGCGCGATGGCGATGCGCTGTTTCTGTCCCCCGGAAAGGTTGATGCCACCCTGGGCGAGCAGCGCCCCGTACCCGCCTTCCATCTGCTCGATGAACTCCGCTGCCTGCGCGGTTTCCGCCGCTCGACGCATTTCATCATCCGTTGCGTCCGGTTTTCCATAGCGTATGTTCTCCGCCACGGTGCCGGAGAACAGAAGGGTTTTCTGGGGTACGAAACCCAGGCGGGAACGTAGATCCCCGGGATCCATTTCAATGACATCCAGCCCGTCCAACAGCACTGCACCTTCGCGGGGATCGTAGAAACGGGGGATCAGGTTGACCAATGTCGATTTTCCCGAACCCGTGCCGCCGATGATGGCCGTCGTCTCCCCCGCCTGGCAGGAAAAACTGATTCTGGACAGCGCATCCTCTTCCGCCCCGGGATAGCGGAAAGAGACGTCGCGGAACTCCAGTCGGCCCCTGCTTACGGAAGGGCTGCGGGGGTGTTCGGGGTTTGCCATGCTGCCCGTCTTGTCAAGCAGCTCGGAGATGCGGCCTGCCGAGACCGAAGCCCGGGGGAAGAGCACGAAGATCATGGAAAGCATCATGAAGGAAAACAGGATATGCATGGTGTATTCGAGGACCGCCATCAACGCGCCTATGCCGATGTCGCCGTTCTGGGCCCGCACGGCGCCAAACCAGAAAACAGCCACCGTGCTGAGGTTCATGATTATCATCATGGAGGGCATCAGGACCGTCATTATCCGTTGGGCAGCCAGTGAGACGCGGGTCAGGTCCTCGTTCGCCTCGCCGAAGCGGCGACTTTCGGCCTCCTCCCGGTTGAAGGCCCGGACAACCCGAATTCCGGTAAGGCTTTCACGAAGGACCAGGTTGAGTCTATCCAACTTTTCCTGCATCCGGCCAAAAAGGGGAACTCCCTTGGAGGCAGTCAGAAATATGGCGATAAGGAGAAGCGGCAAGGCCACGAGCAGGACCAGCGACAGGTGTGCGTCTGTTGTAAGCGCAAGGACCAGTCCACCGGCAGCCATGAGCGGTGCCCGTGCCAGCATCCTCAGCGCCATCATGGCGAAGTTCTGCACCTGCACGACATCGTTCGTGGTGCGGGTGATAAGGGTGGCCGCGCCGAATTCGTCGAAATCCCGCAGCGAATAGGCCTCTATCCTCGCGAACAGGGTTTCCCGCAGGTCCCGCCCGAAAGCCAGCGCAATCTTGGCCGAAAACCAGGTGCCACCTATGGCGCTGATGACTGACCCCAGCGCCACCGCAAGCATAACCAAACCGACGCGGATAACGTAGTCCACGTTCCCTTTTGCCACACCTGAATCGACTATCAGGGACATCAATTTGGGCAACAGTAGGTCGAATATGGACTGGACCAGCACCAGCACCAGCGCGAGGACGATACCTGCCTTGTAGGGCTTAAGGAATCCGATCATTTTTTTCAGGTTGATACCCGCCGATAGGCCAGCGCCCTGAAACCATCCCGCTTGATCTCGCCTTCCCGGGCAAACCCGGCTGGCCGGCAACGGTCGAATCTTTCCGCCTCCGTCGACCTGACCGATACGAGGAGTATGCCTCCTGGAGCCAGCAACGTTCTGACCGCATTCCACAGGCCACCGGTCCATTCCACGCGGGGGACTATTTCCGGGAAGGCAACTATCGCGTCCAGGCAGCCAAACCTTCGAAGCAGGCGTTCGGCCGCCAGCTCCAGGTCCGCCACGGGGACACAGTCTTCCACCCTGTCCTCCACCTCCGCCGTCCGGTCCCCTTCCCCCGCTGCCCGTACGTTGCGCGCCTGGATATCCAGGGCCAGTACGTTCCTGCCGGTCAGAATGAAACGCCAAGGGGTGGGAGGTTTTCGGCCGACGGAGGACGTCTGTGCTTGGCTCGCCGCTACCAGGCGCACCGGAAAATGGCCGTGGGCACCTTCGTGTACCAGAATGCGGGCAGGCTTTTGTGCCGCTGCCGGTTCAGGCCCGTTCTGATTCCCCTCCGCGACCGTGCGGAGTATCCCGCGTTCCAGCAAGCGGTCAAAAAGCAGGCTCGCCAGAACCGAGTCGGTCCCTGGCTGGTCGAAATCCGACACGCCGTGGAGGGATTCCAGTTCGTAGCCGACACCAGCAGTCTCATACCGCGCCTTTCCGCGAAAATAAGGGTTCACTGCTGAAGGCGGGGATGCCGGGAACATTGTACCCGGCGTTCCCGGCGGGCAGCCAAAAATGAAAACCGTGTGGCCTTCGCCTTTTTCTGTCCCCCGCAGTGGGGCACCGCCCTGGGCTATCCACTCCTGAACCTCCGCGGCAAGGGTATTCACGATGACGACGGCGACCTGTCCGCACGGTGACAGCAAACCCGGGGATCGCAGGATGAAATCCTTCAGTACCGACTGGCCGGCCTTCGCGGGCAGGTTGGAAAGGATCAGGTCGTAACGTGCATCCGGGGGGCCGGCGATCAATGGTTCGGCGAAGGCCTCCAGTGCCTGGTTGTCCAAGCCATTCCGGCGTGCATTCACTATCGTGAATGCACGGGCGAGTTCATCCCGGTCCTGGGCGCGAACCCGGATTGTCTGCAGGGCTTCGGGTTTCTTTCCCGACGAGCCGATGGCGGCGAGAAGTGCGCGGGCCAAAGCGATACCGATTACTCCGCAGCCGCAGCCGGCATCGAGGATCCGCGAGGGGAGGAGCCTTTTCTCCGATGCCATCCCGTCGAGTTCGAGCGAGACTGCCTTCAGCAATAAGCGTGTGCCTGGGTCTATATCGTTGGAACTGAAGATGCCGTGGCTCAGGGCGAAGCGCATGCTCTGTCCCCGCCAGAGGAAGTCCACTTCCTTCAGCGTGTAGGCGTGGACTACCGCGTCATCCTCAGCCTGGTCTTTCACCGCACCCATACGGACCTGCCCAAAAATAAAGCCGCCTCGCGGCGGCCTTTCAGCGGAATGAGGCGGACCTGGCACGGCGTATATCCGGGCCCTCCCGCCTGAACCTCAGACGTTGACCCGCTCGACGTAGTCGTTGGTTTCGGTGTTGACGAGGATTTTTTCGCCCTGCTTGATGAACAGTGGTACGCGTACTGTCAGGCCCGTCTCGGTGACGATAGGCTTGGTGGCGCCGGATACCGTGTCGCCTTTGACGTAGTTTTCGCTTTCAGCCACGGTGAACACGACCTTGAAGGGTATCTTGATGTCGATGGCCTCGCCTTCCCACACAAGAACGTCGTAGGAATCCCCTTCTTTCAGGTAGAATTTCTTGTCTTCCATGCCATGGACGGGAATTTCGAATTGTTCGTAGGATACGGAATCCATGAAATGGTAGGTTTCGGCATCCATGTACTGGAACTGGCACACGTGGGTATCAACCTGGGCGTCTTCCACTTCCATCTGGGTCATGATGGTCTGGGTGAGTACCGAACCGTCCCGCAGGCTCTTCATTTTTACACGTGCGAAGGCTCCACCCTTTCCCGGGCTGACAAATTCACGGTCCACGACGATAAAAGGTTGACCTTTCTGCAGCAGACAGGTTCCCTTGGCGATATCTCCGCCTCTGATCATATGTATCCTCTCTTGATGACTTGAATCTGAAGTCCGATGAGTCTGGGGGAGTATACCGGAACGAGGGGCTTTGCGTCTAGGAAGGGTGCTGCTGGTCGGATTGGCGGTACTGGGAGCTGTCTGGGTTGAAACGTATGAAGAATCGGGCGCCTTCACGGTTTTCACAGCGGAGTTCCCCGCCTATCTGTGTGGCAAGACTGGATACCAGCTTGAGTCCCAGGTGGGAGTTGGTGGACGGATCGAAATCATTTGGCAGTCCGGCGCCGTTGTCCGCGACGGACAATTCCAGCCCGGGGTCCATTACCGTGAGCGCGATGTGGATCTCCGGGTTCTTGATGGATGCGAAGGCGTATTTGATGCAATTAGTCATCAGTTCGTTGATGATGAGCCCGCAGGGGATGGCCAGATCCATGGTAAGGGCTATATTGGTCTCCTCAACCGTGACTTGTATGAATCGGTCTTCCATGCGGTAGGAATAGGAGGCCGCCAGGGAGTTTGCGTAGTCCCTGAAAGGTATGCTGCTGAAATCCCCGGTTCGATACAATTCCTCGTGTACCAGGGCCATGGCTCGGATTCTACCCTGGGCGTCGTTGATCGCATCGGTGAGATGGGAATCGGACTGCTCGGAATCCTGCAGGTTGAGCATGCTCGAAATGATCTGCATGTTGTTCTTGACCCTGTGGTGGACTTCACGCAGGAGGGTTTCCTTTTCCGAAAGTGCCTGCCGAAGCTTGTACTCGCCCTCCTGTCTTTCGGTGACGTCCCGGGCCGCCGCGTATATCCGGTCATTCAGGGCGGTGGACCTCCATTCAAGAGTGCGCCAGGAGCCATCCTTGCACTTGTACCGGTTGATGAAACCTGAGACCTCTTCATGCCTGCCCAATCGGGAGGTGGCTTGGTTTGTGACTTCCTTGTCCTCAGGTTGGACAAAATCCACGTAGGGAAGACCATCCAGTTCTTTTTTTCCGTACCCGAGGATCCGTTCCCAGGCGGGATTCACCCGCAGGAAGCGGCCGCTTACATCGGCTATGCACAAAAGGTCAAGATCCAGGTTGAAGAAATGCTCAAGCTCCGCCGCTGCCAGACGCCGGGCTTCCTCCGCCTTGTCCACCCGGCTCAGCAGGGACTCCAGCACGAACGCGAGCAGGCCGAAAAGCAGGGCTGAAACAGGAATTATGAGAAAACGCAAACCTGGACTACGTCTGGCCATGTACGCGGGCGAAGCGTCAACCTTCAACTGCAATTCCACTCCAGCCACATCGATGGTTTCTGCATAGCTCAGGGCTGGATTGGGTTCTGGTTTTTCCAAGGCTTCGCCGAGGCTGGCGTCCAGGCGCGGCTTGTGGAAATACACCAGAGGATCGGCGGCATCGTGCTTTAGTATGCTTGTTGGCAAACCCCAGTAAGCCCCCGGACTAACCGCTTGCTCTATCCTTTTACCCAGATCATAGACCGCGATGGCGAATCTGAGTCTGTTGTTCAGGGACTTCAGGGGTTCTATCAGGATGATACGCGCCGGTTCTATTCCGGCCGCGATCTGGATATCCGCTGCCTGTCCGCCCTTGGAATGGCTTAGGTCGGCGATCCGGATCACGTCCGAGGACGCCTCGGGAGGGAAAAATCCCAACTTGAGCCATATAATGTTGGTGAAATTCCGGTCTGTTTCGATGACCGCGAAGTCGCAGGCTTCGGAGGGGGCCATCCAGGGCTCGGTGAAACCAGCAAAGCCGGCTTCATCCACATCGTCGCTGTTTTCCAGAAAGCGCCTGAGGATATTCAGGCGTTGGACCGGGTTCATCAGGGAATTGCGTACCAAGGCCGCTCTTTGGGTGGCGGCGAGCCTGAAATCAAGTTCGGTACGCTCGTGTTCGTCCTTTTTGACGAAATCGGCCACGAGCAACCCAACCATAGCACCTATGAGTACACCGGTAGCAAGGAAAATCCGGGTGCGGGGGTTGAAAGCTGCCATGCCAAAACTGTAGCGTAAAATACACTTCCACGCAAACCTGTCGAACATACCAAGGTGTCTTCCCGGCACCCTGTCCACAGTGCCCCTCTTGTCCAAGAAGGCCCGAACAGGTACCGTAACCCGCCATGACCGAACTTATACGTGAAATCCACAAACGCCTTACCTTCGCCATCATTTCCCATCCCGATGCGGGGAAAACCACCATAACCGAGAAGCTTCTGCTCTTCGGAGGGGCCATCCACATCGCGGGGGCCGTCAAGAGTGGCAAGAATCCGCGGGCGGCCACCTCGGATTTCATGCACATGGAGCAGGAACGCGGCATCTCAATCAGTTCCTCAGTGATGGGCTTCGAATATGGTGGACGCAAGATCAACCTGCTGGATACGCCGGGGCACGCGGACTTTTCCGAGGATACTTACCGCGTGCTTTCCGCCGTGGATTCGGCCCTCATGGTGATCGACTCCGTAAAAGGTGTCGAGGAACGGACGCGCAAACTCTGTGTAGTGTGCCGCATGCGGTCCACGCCCATCGCCACCTTCATCAACAAGATGGACCGCGAGGGGAAGGATCCCCTGGAGCTTCTGGACGAGGTTGAGAAGGAGCTGGCCATAGAGGTGCGGCCCCTTACCTGGCCCATTGGGCAGGGGCGGGCTTTCAAGGGCGTCTACAACCTGGTGGAAAAGACACTGCACCTTTTTGATGCCGGGCAGGTGCAGAAGCCCATGGCCGTGATCGCCATAGAAAGCCTGGACGACCCCCGGCTGGAAGAAAAGGTGGGCGAGCGGTTGGCTGCGAAACTGAGGCAGGACGTGGAGCTGATCTCGGGCATATATCCTCCCTTCGACAAGGACGAATACCTGGAGGGCCGCATCACCCCGGTGTTTTTCGGGTCCGCCTCCAATAATTTCGGCGTCAAGGAATTGCTGGACGAACTGGTCGTCATCGCGCCCTATCCCACTCCCAAGGAAACCGACGAGCGGCTCGTCACTCCGGAAGAGTCCAAACTGTCCGGCTTTGTCTTCAAGATCCACGCGAACCTGGACCCCAAGCACCGGGACCGGGTAGCCTTTTTCCGCATCTGCTCCGGAAAGTTCGAGCGCAACAAATTCTACTACCATGTGAGAACCGGCAAACCCTTCAGGGCGGCCAATCCCACGGCTTTCATGGCCCAGGACCGGGAAATAATAGACGAGGCCTGGCCTGGCGACATCATCGGCCTTCACGATACGGGGCTTTTCAAGATAGGCGACACCCTGACCGAGGGTGAGGGCAGCGTGTTCAAGGGCATCCCCAGCTTCGCGCCCCAGATTTTCCACATAATCGCCAACACCAATCCGCTCAAGGAAAAGCAGTTCCACAAGGGCTTGAACCAGTTGGCGGAGGAAGGGGTCGTGCAGATATTCTCCAAGCCCCACCGGCCCAACGTGCGCGTCCTTGGCGTGGTGGGCCGCCTCCAGCTTGATGTACTCCAGTCGCGTCTTGAATTCGAGTATGGCGCGGGCTGCCGCTACGAACCCATAGATTTCACGGTGGCCCACTGGATAGGGGCGGACGAGAGAAAGGACCTGGACGCCTTCGTGGATGAGAATTCCGCTCGTATCCTGATCGACATCCGGGGCACCTACATTTTCATGACAGAAAATGCCTGGAGCATGAACTACGTGAAAAAAAACAACCCGAAAATCCGTTTTTATTCGACCAGCGAAATGGTGGAAAAGGACGCATAGCAGGATGCATACTGGCTATATGGACCAAGGCGGATACGCTGGCTTTGTTCGTGCACTCGGATTGGGTCTCTGTCTTGGCGCGTTCTCCCTCGGCGCATTGCTCTCGTGCGCAACCAAGCCCGTCGCTCCGGTCCCTTCGCCCGCTCCGGTTGTGGAGGTGCCCGCACCGGAGCCGGTGATCATCCCGGAAACGCCTGCTCCCGAGCCCGACCCCATCGTCGCCATCACCGTAGCCCGGGTGATTGCCCTCAGCCTGTACGAGCTCCGCGCTTCCTGCGTTGTGGAAGCCCATAATCCGGGCACCCGCGATCTGGTGCTCGAATCCCTGTCACCTGTGTTCAGCGTGGACGGAGTTGAAACAGTCATGGCCGCCCAGGTCCCCGACCTGTCCCCACAGGAACGGAAAATAGCCCCTGGGGCCACCTTGGGCGTGCCCTTGGTGCTGGATTTCAACCTGCAGGAGCTGGAAGAGGCGGGCCTTCTCATTGGCGACCGCACCGATCTGGGGTGGGTTTTCCGGACCGATCTGGTTTTCCTGGCCGCTGATGGCGGCACCCGCGAAGTATCAGCCCAGATGGACGATCGCTTTCCCGTCATCCGGGAGCCAAAGGTCAGCATTAAATCCATAAAGATACTCAGGTCTGTGCTGGTGAACACCACCCTCAAACTGATGCTCACCCTGGAGAATCCCAACGGCTTCCCGGTGGAATTCCGTTCCCTTGCGTACCAGCTCTACGGCGAAGGGCGCCCCTGGGCGGATGGAAAGGCGCAGGCCGCGGTGCTTGTCCAGGGTCAGACCGAGTTGGACACAGAGATTCTCATAATCATGAATTTCATCGACATGAAACGGGAATTGCTGGATATGGTGAACCAGCTCAGGACGGTGAATTACCGCCTCAAGGGGGAGACGATCATAGGTACCGGAATGGAATTCCTGCCCGAGTTCCGTATGGTTTTTGACGAACGGGGAGCCACTGAGGTTCTTCGATAAAATTCTTGTCGAATTTCTTCAAAGTGGATACTATAGCACTATGCCTTGATTCCAAGTCCCGCATGCGGGAAAGGGTGGATTCATGAGTGATGCAGCAAGCAGCCTTTCTACGGATTCCACGACTTTCCCGGTACCCGAACCGACAGGTGCTCCCGCCTACTATGTAGCGATTGGCGCCTCCGCCGGTGGGCTGGAAGCTATCGACGAATTCTTCACCAACATGCCCCCGGATTCCGGGTTGGCCTTCATCGTCATCCAGCATCTCTCTCCGGACTATAAAAGCCTGATGGTGGAGCTTTTGTCCAAAAAGACGACCATGGCCGTCCACCGGGCGGAGGACGGCCTCGTTGTCAAGCCCAACAACGTTTATCTCATCCCACCCAAGAAAAACCTGACCATCTTCCACGGTAAACTGCTCCTGAGCGAACAGGACCATTCCCGGGGGATCAACCTGCCTATCGACGTGTTCCTGCGTTCCCTTGCGGAAGACCAGGGCGAGAAGGCGGTGGGCATCATCCTGTCCGGGACCGGTTCCGACGGCATGCGCGGTGTGCGCACCATCAAGGAAAACGGCGGCATGGTGATGGTACAGGACGAGGAAAGCGCCAGGTTCGACGGCATGCCCCGTTCGGCCATATCCACGGGCTTGTCCGATTTCATCCTGCCAGCGTCCAAGATGCCCAGCCAGCTCCTTTCCTTCATCAAACGTCCCTACGCGGTCATCGCATCCCGCTCGGATTCGATGCTTTCCGAAGAGGACGGGCTGGTCCGCATATTTTCGCTTTTGCGGGAAAAGTGCAAGGTGGATTTCACCTTCTACAAGCCCAGCACGGTAAGCCGGCGCATAGAACGGCGCATGACCGTGAATCAGGCCAACACCATCTCCGATTATGTCGCCTATCTGGGAAACTACCCGGGCGAGGTGACCGCACTTTTCAGGGAACTGCTGATAGGCGTCACCAGTTTTTTCCGCGACCTGAGCGCCTTCGAACGCCTGGCAAGCTCTTTTCTGCCCGACCTTATCCGGCGGTCGGAGGGTAGGGATCTGCGCTTCTGGGTCTCCGCCTGTTCCACCGGCGAGGAGGCCTACAGCCTTGCCATACTTGTCCGTGAGTGCATGGACGAGCTGAACATACGGCGGGATGTGAAAATCTTCGCCACCGACATCGACCGTGACGCCATCCACTACGCCGCTGCCGGTGTGTACCCGGAAAGCGTGGCCGCTGACCTTTCCCCCCGGTATCTCGCCCGTTATTTCACCAAGAAGAACGATTCCTTCCAGATATCCCGCACCATCCGCGAGATGGTGGTTTTTGCCCAGCACAACCTGATCAAGGATCCACCCTTCACCAACATCGACCTTATCAGCTGCCGCAACGTCCTTATCTACCTGCAACCGAACCTGCAGCGGAAGGTGCTCGATTTCTTCAATTTCTCCCTGTTGCCCGGTGGAATACTGTTTCTGGGGACCAGCGAGACAACCGGAGAGTCGGCGGACTACTTTGAACTCCTGGACGCAAAGTACAAGCTGTACCGTTCCAAGGGCAATTCCAGGATAATCCCCGATCCTTCCCCGTCGTCGGGGGCTACGGATACCCGTGCCCGGGGACTGAAGGACCACTATTCGACCCTGCGACGATCGTATCGGGCCCACGACGAGGAACGGGTTCTCGAACGCCTGATGGAGTCCCTCACCGTCGATATCCTGCCACTCACCCTGGTGATCAACGAGCAGATGGAACCCCTGCACATCCTTGGCGATACGGAGGGCTACCTGAAGGTGCCGTCCGGCAAGCTGACCGCGGATATTACGAAGATGGCGGTAAAGGAAATTGCCGTTCCCCTGGCCACGGGTATCCAGAAGGTGTTCCGGGAAGGCAAGGAACTGCGTTTCTCCAATATCCACATGAAGATAGGTGGAGCGGAAAAGAACGTTGACCTGCGCATCCGGCCGCTACCCGTGAAAAAGGGCCAGGAAGCCCTGGTCGCGGTGCTTATCCTGGAAAAGAGCCGCAACGATAGCGCCGAAGGCGCGGGGACGGTACAGACCTGGGACCTTTCGAAGGAATCCGAGCAGAGGCTGCGGGACCTGGAACAGGAATTGCAGTTTTCCAGCGAAAACCTGCAGGCCACCATCGAGGAGCTGGAAACCTCCAACGAGGAACTCCAGGCCACCAACGAGGAACTCCTGGCGAGCAATGAGGAGCTGCAATCCACCAACGAGGAATTGCAGTCCACCAACGAGGAACTGTTCACCGTCAACGCCGAGTACCATTCCAAGATCATCGAGCTTACGGAACTCCACAACGACGTGGACAACCTGCTCACAGCCACACACGTGGGGAAATTGCTCCTGGATGAGAACCTGGAGATACGCCGCTTCTCTCCCCAGGTCGCGACGATCTTCAAGCTGCTGGATTCCGACATTGGCCGTCCCATAACGCATATCTCCCACTACCTCGTGGATATCGATCCTGCCGATTTTATCCGGCAAGTGCAAAACAGCCACCAACCCATCGTGGTCGAGGTTCAGACCGAGGACCAGCGCTGGTTCCTGATGCGCGCGGTGCCCTATGCCGTAGGGCCTAAAACCTTTTCCGGAACCGTGGTCACCTTCACCGAGACCACGGAGCTGAAGGCCACGGAAGCGGCCTTCCGTGAATCCCAGGAACGCTTCAAGGCGGTTTCGGACAACGCTCCCTTCCTGGTCTGGATGTCGGGGCTGGACAAGGGTTGCAACTGGTTCAACAAGTCCTGGCTGGATTTCACCGGCAGGACCATGGAGCAGGAAATAGGCAACGGCTGGGTTTCCGGTGTGCATCCCGATGACCTTGATTTCTGTTTCAACACCTACGTCACCGCCTTCGATTCGATGGAACCTTTTTCCATGCGGTACCGGCTCCGGCACGCCGATGGTGGATACCGTTGGCTCACCGATGAGGGACATCCCCGCTACGACGAGAACGGCGTATTCCTGGGTTACATTGGTTTCTGCTTGGATGTCAGTGTACAGATTGAATTGGAGAACAGAGTTCGGGATCTGGAGCGGGTATGAAGAAAATGAGCGACGATCCTTTCGCGTCCCTGCGCCTCCGAGCCGAGGCGGTCCTTGCGGCATCTCCCACAGACGAGCCCAGATTCGACAAGGTGGAGATCAAACGCCTTGTGCAGGATCTTCGCATGCACCAGGCGGAGCTGGAGATACAGAACGAGGAGTTGCGCCAATCCCGGGTTGAGCTGGAGTTGGCCCGCGACAATTATGCGCGCCTGTACAACCAATCGCCGGTGGGCTATCTGACCCTGGACGCAGGCGGAACAATCCTGAAGGCAAACCAGACGTTCCTGGATATGACCGGGTTCTCCGGCGATCTTGCCGGAAATTCCTTTGCCGATTGCATCGTTGCCGCCGATCGGTCCATTTTCCTGGGACGCTACAGCGCTTTCTACCGGCAACCCGACGGGAAAAGCCTGGAACTTTCCATCGATGCGAAAGCCCGCCCCCTTGCCGTGCGCTGTTCCGGGCGCAGGGCGAATGAGGGATCGCACCTGCTTCTGGCCATCGTTGATGTGAGCGGTGAGGTCCAGGCCCAGGCGGCCCGGCGCGAAGCCGAACAATTATGGAGCCAAACCTTCGAGGCCATGAGCGATGCTGTCTGGTTGCTGGATCTGGACGGCAAGATCCTCAAATTCAATTCCGCTTCCGAAAGGATCACCGGAATCCCACAATCGGAAATGGACGGTTGCCTGTGCTATGAACTCATGCACGACTGCAGGATGCGGCCAGAGGATTGTCCCTACCTCAGGATGAAGCAAACCCTCTCACATGAAAGCTGGATTTTCCAGTCCGGCGACCGGTGGTTCGAGGTGACGGTGGACCCATTGAGGAACGGGACCGGACGGATCGTGGGTTCTGTCCATATCACCAAGGACATAAGCGAGCGGAAGAGGGCCGAGGATCGCATAAAGGATCTGCTCAAGGACAAGGATCTGCTTTTGAAGGAAGTGCATCACCGCATCAAGAACAATATGAGCGTGATCGCTGCCTTGCTTTCGCTGCAAGCATCGCGCATGGACAATCCTGAGGCGGGTACCGCTCTGGAGGAAGCCCGCAGCCGTGTCGTAAGCATGATGATCATCTACGACAAACTCTACCGGTCCAAGGATTTCAGGACCGTATCCGCCGCCGACTATCTAGCACAATTGCTGGAAGAGATCGTTTCCCAATTCGTTTCCCTCTCACGGGTCCATGTGGAACAGGATTTCGCAGATTTTCCCCTCGATTCGGGTGTTATGTTTCCACTCGGCATCATTGTGAACGAACTGCTCACGAACGCTTTCAAATACGCCTTCCCCAATGAACGGGCCGGAATCATTTCGGTTTCACTGGTCCGGCAAAGCGATGGTAGTGCCTTGCTCTGCGTTTCTGATAATGGCGTGGGCACCCCCGAAGGCTTCGATCCATCGAGGTCCAGCGGCTTCGGCTTCCTGCTCGTCCGTTCCCTGGCGGAACAGATTGGCGGAAGTTTCGAGTACCAGACTGAAACACCCGGCGGTGGTGCGTCATTCTGCGTCCGGTTCAAGGTCGCCTGAAAAATACCTTCCATCTCCAGAAAATTGTACCGCCCCCGCCCCCACAAAGGCGGAGGCGGAGGCGGGACGTTTTTGGAGCCAACCCCAACACACGAAAGCCAAAGTCAGAAAATCTGATTTTGGCTTTCACACCCGGTGGTTCCGCTACTCAAGTATGCGGGTTTTCAGGACAGGCATCGTATAGCCGTAGCTGTCCTTCATATCCCGAAGCGGCTTGTCCTGGGGAATATCCGCTGGCAAGCCCAGTTTCGCTATAACCTGTGCTGGGGTCCAGCCAAGGGCACTCGCGGCATCCTTGATGGTCATGGTACCTTCGAGCGCGAAATCTGCGGGTGCCTTGGGTGCCGCGTTTACGGTTGCAGGCGCCGGTTTGGTGGCAGTTGCGGGTTCAGCGGCAGGCGCGGGTTTTGCGGCAGGCGCGGGCTCAGCAACAGCCGCGGGTTCAGGGGTGGTTGCCGGTTCGATGGCGCTTGTCTCCGCAGGTTTGGGCTCCAGTTTTCCGCTTTCACCCGCGTAGGGCACGCCCAGGATTTCAGCCAAGGCAATGCGCACCGTATCGGCCTCGAAATCCTTGACGCCGATGAGCGCTCCTGTATCCTTCAGTTTGGTTTCCGGCGGCACCTTGGACCCATCGACCCCGGCTTTCCGGTACAGTCGCTCAAGCTCCACGCCAAAGGAGTCAGCCACTTCGCCCCAAGTGGATGAACCCTTGATATCCTCGATCATGAGCGCGCCTTCCACAGCTTTCTGGCTGAGCGGGATGGGCGTGAAACGGACCAGGCCGGTGAG
>Ga0172379_10006611_pt1 | contig 15407 bp, 12 predicted proteins | sample GrowelOW334metaG_FD_119756 | JGI IMG/M metagenome (GOLD analysis project Ga0172379, IMG submission 119756) | Groundwater microbial communities from an aquifer near a municipal landfill in Southern Ontario, Canada - Groundwater well OW334 metaG | ecosystem: Environmental > Aquatic > Deep...
ATTCGACCAAGATCGTATAACCAAGTTCTCCCCGGGAAACCGCTTCTGTCCCCAATGTTAAGGCTTTGATCGGCTTTTCGATTGAGCGGGCAAAAAATATCCCGGTCAGCGCCGTCAAAACTATCCCGGCGATCACAAACAGGAGCGAATTGCTTTCCAGCCGGCGCATTTCAAAGTAGGCCGAGCTGATCGGCTCTTGCACCACGACCCCAAGATTATATTTATTGACCGGAACATAAGCGCCAACCATCTGGTCGCCAAGCTCGTCGCGGAACTCCCCGATCCCGGACTTACCGGCCCGGATCCGGGTGACAGCTTCGTTCGCGTTAATATTTTCTTTTTGCAAAGCCCGGGGACGATCGGGGTGGGCGATCAGTATCCCGTTCCGGTCAACAATAAAGGCAATGCCTTTCCCGGCCATTTCGTTCTTGGCCACCAGCGTCTGGAGATCCGCTCCAGACGGCGTGGCCGGGAAACTATCCACTTTTTCCGCCAACGAGGCGGCAACTTTCAAGTAGTTCGCCTGGATATATTTGGACAGCGCCTCCTTGCTGATGTTGATCGTGGCCAGTGTTGTCACCTCAAATAAGATGACAATGAGCAAAACAAAGATCAGCATCAGCTTAAAAAGGATCCGCGTGCGCAAAAATCTGATCGGGTTTTTGGCTTCGGGCGAATCGGGGGGGATCACCTCTCCCAAAAGAAGGCCAAGCACGGAAACCAGGGTCAGGGCCCAGGAAGCAAGCAGGTAGCCGGCTTCACCAAAGCGGACGTAAAGTAAGCCGCAAAGCAGGGAAAGGAGGAAAAGGACCGCCGCCATCCCGGAATAGATCGACAGTATTCTCCGGCCGCCGGTCGCTCGGGCCGCTTCAACAAAGGAGGAGATCGCCAGGACCAGCCAGGCCAGGGCAAAAACGGGCTTGACCGGGACCCAGGCCGAAAAATAAATGATCGGCTCAATGATCCCTTCACGATAAACCAGGTTGACCGTTGAAGCCGTTATCCGGTAAACGGCGACCACCAGCACGATAAAAAGCAAAGCGGAAAACAAGTGCCCGAACTTGATCTTAAATTCTTCGACAACGTAAAGCCATAAGAAAAACGCGCAAATTACGATCCCCAGCGAGACCCCAATCTGGACCGGGATTATTTCCGCTAGCGGCCGGCCCAGGTTGAACATCAATTGCGATGCCAGAACCATAGCCACATAAGCAAAGAGGGAAAGGAAAAAAAGCGAGAAGCAGAGGTCTTTCCTTGAGTAAGTGGCGAAATAATTCCGGAACAGGGCCAGGCCGCCGGACAGCAAAATACCGGCCGTAAATATTTCCGTAAAAATGCTAATTATGGTTAACGTTGAAAACATTATTTATACACCGTAATGGTCGCTTCCCCGATCGCCAGGCCACCCACCAGATTGGTCACCTGAAGAGGGACCGTAAAAGTCCCCACCGGCGCTCCTTTGGGCAAGGCAAATTGGAGCGTCCAAGTGTCATCCCCAGCCGCCAGATCGCCATCCTCGCCCGTATTATATAGGGACTCCCTGGCGGAAAGCTGCAGGGCGCTCAAATCGGCTGTAATACTTTGAATATCGATCAGCCGACCAGGATTCTCCACCCGCACGGTAATTGTAACCAAGTTCCCGCTTTCTGCCAAGACCCGATCGGGCAAAAATCGCGCTTCAAGGATGGATGGATCCTTCTTTACTTCCAGAGAAGTCTTGGCTAGGGCAAGCCACCCTTTTTTGTTCGAGACCGCCACGGCAATATCTTTATTGCCGATGTTGATTTGCGGCGAAACGCTGGTTTGCAGGGTAAATATCCCATCTCCAGGGGTTTCGTCGCCAAACAAACCATTATCAACCAACATCATATTGGAAAGTCGGCCAATAGAACTTAGGTCGGCCCTGACACCGGCAATGTTTTTCAACCCGCTCGGATCGTCAACTGACGCCTGAAGTTCGATCACGGTCCGGCCGTCCGGCGGGACCCTTTTTGGCAAAGCCTTTACATAATTGATCGAGGGGGTTAGTTTGACCCGGCTTACTTTGGAAACATCATAACCAACTGTCCAGGAGAGGAGTTCCCCAATCTTCTTTTTCATAAAATCCGTGGCGGAGAGCATCATGATCGCGTCCCCCTTGGTCAGCACTTCCTCCGCCGCCGCTTTCTTTTGCGCCTGCGCCGGGGTAAAGCAAGCGCTGCCAGCTTGCAAGAAGCAAGCCATGACCAAGATTATTATTATTTTATTTCTAATGCTCATTTTTGCGCCTTAAGCAGCCTAAACAGCCGGTCCCCTTCTTCTTTGGTTACCGGCTGATCAGGGCGGAAATAGCCATCGGGGAATGGCTGCAGCAAGCCCCAATCAACGACCAGCTTGATATAGGGGGCCAGCGGATGATCTTGTTTGACGTCGAGGAAAACATCTTTCTTTATTTTGGGCAGCGGCAGGCCGGCTGCCTTGGCCAGCCAGGTGGCCAGCTCGCCCCGGGTTATGCTGGCATCGAGCCTAAATTCCGATTCGGGGGTGACTTCGATCACGCCCAGGGTCACCAGTTCTTCAACTTTTTGTTTCTTCTGGACGATCTCGGCTTCTTTTTTCTTTAAGGCCTGTTTTTCGGCGGCCGTTTGCGCTTTGGCCAGTTGTGTTTTAACGATCTCCTCTTCCGCCACCTGGATCTTGGCCTGGCGCAGCACTTTATACTTCCAATCTTTTTTCTCTCCTTCAAATCGAGCTTCTACCACGACCAGGTTTTTTTCGTAATTGAGGGGAACCGTAACCTTAAAACTGTTATCGTCCGCGATCGCCGCCCGGAGCCCGTCAACGTAGACTTCCACCCCCGCCTTGACCTTGCCGAACACTTCTAGCCGGTCGTCGTAAGTGATGATGTTGTCTTCCAAAGAGATTTTTTCCAACGCGTCTTCCAGGAAAACCGCCGGTCTTTCCACATCCAGCTTTTTAACAACTATCCAATCTTTGGGAAAATAGATCACGGAGACGTAAAAATCCCGTTTGTCGCGCAGTGGCTCTTGGTAGCTGACCAGATCAAGACCCCATTCTTCCGCCCGGTAACCAAATCCCAGGTTAAGGCCGGTCATGACCGAGCCCGCCTTTGGTTGCTGCATTAAGCCGGCTCGGAAAAAGTACGTCTTGTTGATCCCCCATTCACCACCGAGGCGAAGCAGCAGACTGCCCCCTTCCGTAACATCAACTTCGCCGGCGACCTCAAGGTCCCGCCCTTCCATAAACACCGGGGAATTTATATCGCCAATGATCTTAGCCGCAGCGCCCAGTTTTAAGGTGTAGGGAATCGCTTCATTGGTCCCGTTGTCCCAGCGGTATATCCCTCCCCCTAACATTCCTTCCGGTAGAAAATTTTGGGCGGAAAAACCGGCTGACCACCAATCGGTCGCTTTCCACAGCACCCCCAGGTCCATGTCCCACCCCATCGCTGACCGATCGGTTTGCCCTGTCTGGCGCAAGGCTTCTCCGAATAACCCTTTAACGTTAAGGCCGACACCGATCCGCTGGAACGGTTCCCGGTTATAGAGCGCCGGGATAAAGTTTAATTTCGTTCCGTAGGAAACCAGCACGGTGTTACCCGACGAAGTGGCCGGCCCGGCGGCTAACGGGATGTCCGACAACTTTGAGATCACTAAACCAAGGCCGAGTGAGGAGCCATAGCCCGTCGGGTAAGCGTGCGCAACCGTCAGGTTGTCGAGATCTTTAACGGTCAGGGAATTGCCCTTTGCCCAAGCAACGCCGCCGGGGTTATAAAGGACGGCATTGACATCGTCCGCTAGCCCGACAAACGCCCCACCCATCCCCAGCGGGCGGGCACCGATCTCCAGCCGGAGCGGATCAACTCCGGTTTCGTTGATCAGCGCGAAGACTTGGCAAGAAAACAATAAGACAAAAATAAAGCAGAGTAAGCGTTTCATTCTACTACATCTAATTTGGCGGCGGCGCTGCCTTCCCACCCGATCTGGTCAGCCGCGGTTATTCTAATAATCTTCTCGCCAAGTTCTTTTGGCTCAAAACTAGTGTTTAAGGAAAAGATAGAATCACCGGCGGTCTCATCGCCAGCGGTCCCATCATCGAACATTTCGGCGTCAGGCAGGCCGCCCAGCACTGATAAGTCGGCCTTAACCTTTGAGATCGGCACAAAGTCTTTCCTCGAAGCGATTTGGGCGCGCAACCTGATCTTGGCCGTTTCCCCCGCCCTGACCGCAGTCGGCAAGATCGAGAAATTGCTGATTTGAGGCAAGACATTTATCTGGCAATAATCCGCTTGGGTGTAGCCTGTCCCGTAATCTGACAAATCATTGACCAGGGATTGAATATCGCCAAAACGATAAATTAAGGTCGCCGCTTCCGCTCTCGTTAAAGCCCGTTCGGGGTCGAAAACCGGCAACTTTTCCGAAACACCAATGACCAGGCCCCCTTCTTTGGCGGTGTAGATCGGGGCGGCGCCTCTTTCTTCTTGGGGGACATCTCTAAACAGCGGGGTAATCTTGTCGATGATCCCCAGCCCTTCGACGGCAACGGAAACAACCGCTGCTTCGCGCCTGGAAACCGGGTCATCAATGCCAAAAAGGCCATTGGCGTACCCTGACAGATACCCTTTTTCCAGCGCCGCTTTAATGTATGGGGCGCGCCAATGTTCTTTGGGGACATCAAAGAGAACATCCTTATCCGGTTTTATCGCCGTTAACCCTTTGGCCTTTGCCAGCCAGGTCGCAAATTCCCCCCTGGTGACCGGGTTCCCTGGGTAAAAATTACCATCGGGAGAGCCTTCGATCACCCCCAATGTTGCCAGATAAATAATCTGGCTTCTGGCCCAATGCTTTTTGCCGTCATATTTAATTTCGATATCCGGGTAAGTGACCAGCCGAAGCAGCCTAAACGATCTTTTTTCTCCTTCGCTCCTGACATTAATGAGATTTTTACCCGGCCGCAAGATCAAGCCGCAGGTAAAACCGCCGGCACCGCTTACTGGAATACTGATATTCTCAACCCAAACAGCGGCTAAAGGGGTAAGCTTGCCTCGGAGGTCGACTACTTCATCAAAGGTCTGCAGTTTATCTGTCGGGGAAACCACGGTCAGGTCAGCCAGGGCGGCCGCGGCAAAGAGAAGGAGAAACAGGCCGGCCGATAATTTTCTCATTGCGTAGGTATTTTATCATATGCTATCATAATGTAAACAAAATGTTTTTAAAATCTTTGGCGCTGCGCGGCTTCAAGACATTCGCGGATCCCACCGAGATCGAATTCGGCCAGGATTCCAAGATCACCGCGGTCGTCGGCCCCAATGGTTGCGGTAAAAGTAATATCCTGGACGCCACCCGCTGGGTGCTGGGCGAAGATAACGCCCGCCATTTAAGGGTCGCCGCTCTCCCTGATATTATTTTTGCCGGCACGGATAAAAGGAAAGCCCTTTCCATGGCCGAGATCACCTTGGTTTTTGACAACTCCGCCGGCAAGCTCCCTCTCCCTTTTTCCGAAGTGGCGATCAAGCGCCGGACTTTCCGCGAAGGCGAAAGCGAATTTTTTATCAACAAGAACCTCTGCCGCCTGAAGAATATAAAAAACCTCCGCCTCACCACCGCCCGGGGGGAGGGGACCATTTCGACCATTACCAAGGCCAGGTTGACGCGATCCTCTCCAGCAAAGGCGAAGAGCGCCGGCTGGTCTTTGAAGAAGCCGCCGGGATAAACAAATATAAGACCCGCAAACTATCGGCCGAAAAAAAGCTGATCGCCGCCGAGCAGAACATCCTCCGGATCAACGATTTGAAGGTCGAAGTTGGCGAACACCTCATCTCGCTTGAAGAGCAAGCGCGCCGGGCGCGCGAATATGTTGAGACCCAAACCAAGGTCAAAGAAGCCGAACTGGGCTTGTGCAAAAAATTACTGGGCGGCCTCTTGGAAAAAAAAGCCAAGCTCGAAGGCGAGCTAAGCCTGGCGCGCCAGGCCTCGGCGGCCAAAGTCGCCGCCGAGGAGCAAGACGAAGTCACGCTGGTTACTCTTAAGGGATCGCTCCGTAAGATCGAGCTCGAGATCGAGGAACAGCTGGTCAAGCTCGACGGCGAAAAAGACCGGTTAAGAGATATCGAGCTCAACCGCCGGTTCGTTGAAGGGGAAATAAAACGCGAAGAAAGCCTTTGTGCCGACTTGCAAGCCAAACTTGATGCGCTCCGGCAAAAAACTTCGGCTCTTTCGGCGGCCGAAGCGGCTCAGGGCAACGCGGCTTCTTCTCTCAATGAGCTGGAAGCGGTCATTCATGATTCCCGAGAGCTGGTCAATCAGCTGGCCTTGATCTGCGGTGCCCTTGGCCGGGACAATGCCCCGAAGCTGCTGGAACAGAAAGAGATCGAAGCCACTATAAATTTAAAACGGGAACTGCTCGAGTCGGAATATCAAAGAAGCGAACAAGAACTGGACCGGACCCGCTTTGGCCTGCAGGCTCACCGCAGTGAACTAGACGCTATCAAGCCAGCCACCCCGTCAGAAATGGCCGCGGCCTTGTCGGCCTTAAAAGCGGAGCGCGATAAACTGCGGTTGGAGATCAGCGAGCTGGAAGAAAAGGTCCGGCGAGAGGGCTCGGCGGAAAAAGCGGCCGGCGACGCGACCAATGCGCTGGAAATCGCCCTGGCAAAACTCGAAGGGGAAATGCTCGGCCTGACCGAAAAGGTGGCCGCTGATTACAGCCTGACCGTTCAGGAACTCGACGCCCTCCCTTACGTGGTGGCCAATGTTGCCAAGACGAGAACCGATGTCGAGGCCGGCAAACAACGTTTGCGCGATCTGGAACCGGTCAACCTGATGGCGATCGAAGAGTTTGAACGGACCAAAGAGCGGCTGACCTTTATTGACGCCCAATTAATCGACCTGAACGCTGCCCGGGAAAATCTCCGCAATCTGATAATCGAACTTGACCAGCGCGCCGAGGACTCCTTTACCCAGACCATGAGCCAGCTATCGTCGGTTTTTTCGGAAACTTTCGCCAAGCTTTTTGCCGGCGGCGAGGCCAAGGTCGCGCTGGCCCCCGGCACCCCTGTGCTCGAAGCTGATATTGAGATCTCGGTCCGGCCGGCCGGCCGTAAGTGGCTGCCGCTTGCCCTTCTTTCCGGCGGTGAAAGATCGCTGTGCGCGATCGCCATTCTTTTTTCGCTTCTCAAGATCAGGCCGTCACCGTTCTGTTTTATGGATGAGGTTGACGCCGCGCTTGATGAGGCGAACATCGGGCGCTTCACGGAAATGCTTAAGGATTTTTCTGCCGCTACCCAAATAATCGTGATCACTCACAATAAGCGAACCATGGCCGCCGCCGCCAACATTTATGGGATTACCATGGAAGAGCCTGGCGTTTCCAAGGTTATTTCCATGAAACTTTCCGAAACCGCCATATGAAAATAAAAGCGATCATTCTTTTCGCTTTTATTTTATTTTTCTGCGTTTCGCTGGTCATTGCCCAAAGCGGAGATAATCCAACGGTCAGCGCGCCGCGGCCTTCCTGGGGAACATACGGGACAGAAGTTTGTAACGCGCCGGGCAATACTCCTCAGCAAAATCCCCGCATCATTCCTTCGGCCGCTGGAAATTATTTTATCGTTTGGGAAGACGGGCGGGCCGGGCTGACCAAGGTTTACGCCCAAAAAATAGATAGCGCGGGCAGAAAGTTGTGGGGCGAAGGCGGCGTCGCGCTCTGTTCGATCAACGGGAACCAAAACAATCCCCGGGCAATCGCCGATAACAGCGGCGGCTTGATCATCGCTTGGCAGGGGTATTATGAAGGGACCGCTGATATTTACGCCCAGCATGTCGGCGTCAGCGGCCAAATACTCTGGGGGAGCACTGGGACAATTATCTGCCGGGCCGCCGCCGGACAGTTCGCGCCCGAACTTGTTACCGATGGCGCCGGCGGAGCAATAATTACCTGGCATGATTACCGAAGTGCCGGCGGTGAAGATGTCTATGCCCAAAGGATTGATAGTGCCGGCACCGTCCTGTGGCAAGAAAATGGGATCCCGATCTGCGCCAGCCCCGGCACTCAATGGTACCCGCAGATCTGCCAGGCTGGCGCTGGCCGCGCCATAATAACTTGGACCGACGGACGCGGCGGTGCCGCCGATAACAACATCTACGCTCAACTGGTCGATCAAACCGGCAAGGTCCTGTGGGAAAAAGACGGCGTTCCGGTTTGCTCGGCGCCGGGAAACCAGGAAAGGCCGGTTATTTTATCCGTCGATAAATGGGCGATCATTGCCTGGAACGATTCCCGATCTGGTGATGTCAATATTTACGCCCAAAAGATCGATCTTGACGGCAAGCCGCTTTGGGACAGCGATGGCGTGGCAGTCACGACCGCCCCATTTTCCCAATCCAATCCCAAGTTAGCACCCGACGGATTAGGCGGGGCGGTGCTCGCCTGGACCGACAACCGCGAGGAAGAGACCTCAATTTTCACCCAGCGTTTGAATGGGACGGGGAAAATAATGTGGGGCGAGAATGGCCGGCCGCTGGCCGCCGGGAGCGGCAACCAGGAATATCCGGAAATCGTTGACTTGCCGGGTAACGAATGGGTGGTTGTCTTTCAGGATTTCCGTAAGGGAACCTCGCTGATCTTTGCCCAGAAAATCAACAGCGCCGGCACCGCCCTCTGGTCCGAAGGAGGCCTGGCTGTTTGCCCGGCCGGTAAAGGCCAAGAAAAAGTTTCGATCACGCCAACGGAGAACAAAGGGGTAATTGTTGTCTGGCAAGATCGCCGCCAGGGGAATTTCGATCTCTTCTCACAAAACATCTCGTCCACCGGTGTTCCCAGCTGGGACCCAACCGGGTTGGTTTTATGCAACGCGCCGGGAGCGGTCATCCACCAAAATGCCAAACTGGTCGGCAATGATCTGGGCGAAACCATAATTGTATTTGAAGACGCCCGGTTTGGTTATCTAAATATTTTTGCCCAAAAAGTTAATAAAGCCGGCACTTTAATGTGGGGGAAGAATGGCCTGGTCATCGCCAAGATCAAAGCTGACCAGACCAATCCCCAGATTGTGACCGACGGCGCCGGCGGGGCGATCGTCTGCTGGGAAGATCAGCGCAGTTCAAGCGGTAAAAAAATATTTTGTCAACGGATCACTTCAGCCGGCAAAAGGGTCTGGGAAAAAGGGAGCATTGCTCTCACTTCGCTCAATTCAAAACAGGCCAATCCGGTCATGGCCCCCGATGAGAGTGGCGGCGCGATCATCATTTGGGAAGAGGAACGCGACCCTTTAAGTCTTAAAGACCTTTATGGCCAACGTATTTCCGGCAGCGGGGATCTTTTGTGGGGGCGGAACGGCCTGCCCGTCTGCCGCGAGAACGGCGACCAGATCGACGCTGATCTTGTTAAGCTTGAAGCCGGCAAGGTCGCTGCCACTTGGACCGATTATCGGCGCGGCGATCGCAACCCGGATATTTACGTCCAAAGCCTTAACGGCACCGGCAAAGCAGTGTGGAAAGAAGAAGGAGTGCTGGTTTGCGGCGCGCCTGATATCCAAAGGATGCCCAAAATTGCGGTTGATAGCGAGGGGGGGGTGATCGTTGCCTGGACCGACAAGGGAGGGGGCAGCTATGACATTTATGCTCAACGTCTCGGGAAAGACGGCGGCACGCTGTGGCTGACCGACGGGATCCCTGTCAGCCAGTCTGCCCGGACACAACAAAATCCCGTGCTCTGCCCTCTGCCCGGTAAGGAACTTTTTGTTTGGGAAGACTATCGGTATGGCAACTGGGATCTATTTTCCGCGGGCGTTTCCCTGCAAGGCAAACTGGTCTGGGGAAGCGAAGGGATCGCGGTTACGTCCGCGCCGCTGACCCAATATGCTCCGCAAATCGCCCCCTTAGGCAACAGCGCCGTCCTCGCCTGGGAAGATTATCGTTCCGGTAAACAATACGAAGTTTATCTCCAGCAGATCGACGCCAACGGCAAGCGCCTGTGGCCTGAGGGAGGGGAAATAATCAAAACAACTGACGGCGCCCGGTCGCCCAAGCTGCTGGCCCTGCCTAAACAAAACGCTTTCGTGGTGGTCTGGGAAGACTACACGACTGGCAATAAAGCGCTTTTCGGCCAGCGCTTTACCGTCGACTGATTAGAGCCGGCTCGCCTTTTTCTTCAGTTCGGCTGCTTTGTCCGTTTTTTCCCAGGGGAGATCGAGATCGGGCCGGCCAAAGTGCCCGTAAGCGGCAACCTGTTTATAAAGCGGCCGCCGGAGGTTCAAATGCTTGATGATCATCCCGGGCCGCAGATCAAAATTATCTTCGATCAGCTTGCCAATCTTGGCATCTGGTATCTCTCCGGTTCCAAAAGTATCGACCATGACCGAGAGCGGCCGGGCAATGCCGATCGCGTAAGCCAGCTGCACTTCACACTTCGAAGCCAAGCCAGCCGCCACAACATTTTTTGCCACCCAACGAGCCGCATAAGCGCCGGAACGAACTACCTTGGTCGGGTCTTTGCCGGAAAAAGCCCCACCGCCATGGCGCGAATAACCGCCGTAGGTATCGACGATAATTTTTCGGCCGGTCACCCCTGTATCGCCCTGCGGCCCACCGATCACAAACCGGCCGGTCGGGTTGACATAATACTTGATCTTATCATCAACTAAATCTTCCGGCAGGATCGGGAGAATCACTCTTTCAATGATTTCTTCTTTCATCTTATTGGCATCTACTTCCGGCGCGTGCTGGGCAGCGATCAGGACGGTGTGGATCCGGGCCGGTTTATCATTTTCGTATTCGATCGTGACTTGCGACTTGCCATCCGGCCGGAGATAGGAAAGTTCTCCAGTTTTGCGGACTTCCGCTAATTTTTGCGCCAGGCGATGGGAAAGCGCGATCGGCAGCGGCATCAGTTCTGGGGTCTCATCGCAAGCAAAGCCAAACATCAGTCCCTGATCCCCCGCCCCCAGTCCTTCTAAATCTTCTTTGATAACTTCGCCGCCGCGGATCTCGAGCGCCTTGTCAACGCCACGGGCGATATCCTTTGATTGACCCTGGATCACCACCAAAACGCCGCAGGTCTCATAATCAAACCCGTATTTGGCCCGGGTGTAGCCGATCTCTTTTATTGTGTTCCTGACAACCTGTGGGATCTCAACATAACAGCCGGTTGTCACCTCGCCGGCCACCACGCAGGTCCCGTTGGTAACCAGCGCTTCGACCGCCACGCGGCCGTGCGGGTCTTGTGCCATGATCGCGTCAAGAATAGAATCAGAGATCTGGTCGCAGACTTTATCGGGGTGTCCTTCGGTCACAGACTCTGAAGTGAACAAGTGGCTCTTTTTCATCTTTTTTCTCCTCCCTCATAACGAGCGGACTGGGTACTTCTTAATGAATGCTCGGGACAATATTTAGCGGTCAACGGTAAGAGTACAACATTCCGGCCGGTGTGTCAAGGCAGGGCCATTAATGATATAATGTAAACCATGGGGAACTTGAGCGAGAACTTTAACCACAAAGACTTTGCCTGCAAGTGTCCGGTTTGCAGGGGAGAATACCGCATCCACCTTGGGCTGGTCGGCCTGCTCGAGGATATTGCCGTGCATTTTAAAAAGCGGCCCAAGATCCTCTCCGCTTTTTACTGTGAAGCTTATACGGAAAAACTGAACCGCGATAAACTTTCTTACCATTCCAAAGGGAAAGCCGTTAACATCGCGCTTGACGGTATCCCCGGCGCGGAGTTGTTTAAATATGTGGAAACCCTGCCAGGGGTGAACGGGCTCGGTTTTTATCCCGAGGAGAACGCCGTCCACCTCGATACCCGTCCGGTCGAGAAAAAGGATAGCTGGATCAAAGAGAAAGGGAGATATTCTCCCCTAACCGCTGATAAGCGCACCCAATACGGCCTCTCCTGAAAAATGACCAATGACTAATGTCAAATGACAAATGAAGGTAATATCCGGAATTATCTTAATTACCTTAAAAATGAACGGCATTTTTCCCCGCACACTATAAGCAATTACGCTAGAGATCTTAATTTTTTGAATGGGTTTTTACATAACCAGACAATTGACCGGTTGGCCGCCAGGGAGTATTTGTTGGAACTGGAAAAGAAACATTATTCGCGGCGCTCGATCGCCCGCAAGCTGTCGGCCGCCCGTTCTTTCTTCCGCTTCCTGGTCCGTGAAAAGCTGGGGAAAACAAATCCTTTTCAGAACCTGCTCACGCCAAAGCTACCCAAAAAATTGCCCAATTTCCTCTATCCTGAAGAGATGAAATCACTGCTTGAAGCGCCGGACACAAAAAACCCGCTTGGCTTGCGCGACCGGGCGGTCATGGAGATCGTTTACGGCACAGGGATCAGAGTGGTCGAGGCGACCAGGATAAATGCCGGGGATGTTGATTTTGACGAGGGCGAATTGCGGGTTTTGGGTAAAGGGTCAAAAGAGCGGATCGTCCTTTTTGGCTCTCATGCCAGGAGGGCAATTCAAGAATACCTTAAAAATGGCCGGCCCGCCCTGTTAAGCGGCAAAAAGAATAATGGCCTCTTTCTTGGCCGCCGCGGGACTAGGCTGTCGCCCCGCCAGATTGAACGGATGATCCATTTTTACGCCAGGAAAGCCGGGATCCAGAAAAAAGTCACGCCCCACACATTAAGACACTCGTTTGCTTCCCATTTACTGGAAGGCGGGGCCGACCTGCGGATGGTCCAGGAGCTACTCGGCCATGTTTCACTGTCCACTACCCAGGTTTACACCCACATTACCAAAGAACGTCTCAAAAAGGTCTACGACGAGTCGCATCCGCGGGCAAAGTGACTTTGCATCACCGCTAAAGTTTTGCTATAATAATGCTTGTTGTGCGTATTGACCTGACGGAACTGCTGCGCAAGGTTGGGGAAGAGGCTGACATCGACGAAGAAGCGAGGGTCACTTTCCCGGAAGACGGGCTAATCTTGACTAAGCCGGTCAATGTTAAGCTCCACCTGGTCAATACCGGGGAGTCCGTCCTGCTGGACGGGACATTGCAGGCCATAGCCGAGCTCGAATGCTCCCGGTGCCTGAAAAAAATCGAGTTCCCGATCTCAATTGAAGTTTCTGAAGAGTATTCGAAAGCGCCCCCTCCCTCGGAAGCCAGAAGAGGGAAGGGAATAGAGCTTAAAGAAGAAGATTTTGTCTACCCGATCGGCGCGGATAACACGCTCGACCTGGGGGAGATAATCAGGCAGAACTTGCTGCTGGCGTTACCGCTCAAGCCGCTTTGCAGCAAAGAATGCGCCGGACCAGGGTAAAATCAGTCAAAAGGAGAGAAAAAAATGCCAGTACCAAAAAAGCGACACTCAAATATCAGACAGGGGAAAAGGCGGTTTGCCAATTATCGGCTAAAGGGATTGAACGTCAGCAAGTGCCCGCAATGCGGCGCGCCAACAATGCCTCATTGCGCCTGCCCCACCTGCGGGACCTATGAAGGGCGGCAGGTCATCAAGCTTAAAGATAAAAAGAGTAAAAAGGAAAAAAAGGGTAAAAAAGAGTGATCCGAATTGCCGTAGACGCGATGGGCGGCGACTTTGCCCCGGCAGAGACCGTCAAAGGCGCGGTTCTAGCCTCAAATGAGTTCCCGGTCAGTCTGATCCTGGTTGGTGACAAGCCCAGGATCGAGAGTGAACTGGCCCGCTACCGCAAGAAAGGGAATATCTCCGTTGTCCATGCCTCCGAAGTCATCAGCAATGATGAGTCCCCGGTCCAGGCGGTCAAGCAAAAAAAAGATTCCTCACTAAACGTTGCCGTTTCACTGGTCAAAGGGAAAGCGGCTGATGCGATCGTTTCGGCCGGTAACACCGGTGCCTTGATGACCTCTGCCCTTTTCGGCCTCGGCCGGATCCCCGGCGTCGAACGGCCGGCGATCGCCACGATCTTCCCTACTCCCCATGGCCCGATCCTGCTATTAGACATGGGGGCGAACGTCGACTGCAAGCCGAAGCATCTCCAGCAATTCGCCGAAATGGGCTCGCAGTATTCCGAACATGTCATGCACATCCAAAACCCAAAAGTTGGGTTGCTCAATATCGGCGAAGAGAAAGAAAAAGGAAACCAACTGGTCATTGAAAGCTGGCCGCTCCTCAAGGAGGCCAAGATCAACTTTATCGGCAATGTGGAAGCGAAAGAGATCCTCGATGGAAAAGTGAATGTGATCGTTTGCGACGGTTTTGTCGGTAACTTGATCCTAAAGTTCGGTGAATCGATCAGCTCTTTCACGATCAACCTGTTAAAGAAAGAGTTGGCCAAGAACCTAATAACTAAATTCGCCGCCTTTTTATTGTTACCGGCGCTCGGCAACATAAAAAAGAGCGTTGATTATGACGAGGCCGGCGGCGCGCCGATGCTCGGCATCAACGGCGTAGTTTTTAAGGCGCACGGCCGGGCCAAGGCTAAGGCTTTCAAGAACGCGATCCGCGTCACTTATGAAGCGGCCAAGGAAGATCTGGTCGGCTGCATCACCAAGGTGGAAAGTCATGCTTAGAGCCAAGATCATCGGGACTGGCTCCTGCCTGCCACCCAAGATCGTAACCAATGACGACCTCTCCAAGATGGTCGACACCAATGACGAATGGATCAGGGAAAGAACGGGCATCCAGGAAAGACGAGTTTCTGACGCGGCAACTGCCACTTCCGATCTTGGCGTGGTCGCCGCCGAAAGAGCGCTAGCCGCGGCCAAAGTCTCCCCTGAAGAGATCGAACTGATCCTTGTCTGCACCTGTTCGCCCGACATGCTCTTCCCTTCCACCGCCTGCATTATCCAGGATAAATTAAAAATTAAAAACGCGGCCGCGCTTGATCTGTCAGCCGCCTGCTCTGGTTTTAACTTTGGCTTGACCACCGCCGCCAGCTTTATCGAAAGCGGCAAATACAAGAAAATTCTCCTGGTCGGCGCCGACACTCTGACCAAATATCTCGACTGGACCGATCGCGGTACCTGCATCCTGTTTGGCGATGGCGCTGGGGCAGTGGTTCTCGAAGCAACTGATAAAAATGAAGGCGTTTTAGCCAGTTTGATCAGGGCGGAAGGGAATTTGGGCAACACGCTTACCATGCCGGGCGGCGGCTCGCGCGACCCGGAAGAAAAGAACGGCCGGTTCATTAAGATGAACGGGAAAGAGGTCTTTAAATTCGCTGTCCGGGCGCTCGAAACATCGATCAAGGACATTATCAAACTGGCGGGCAAAGAGATCGGCGACATTGATCTCTTTATCCCTCATCAGGCAAACATTAGAATAATCGATCACGTTTCCAAGAAGCTGGGAATTTCAAAAGAGAAAGTGTTTGTTAACTTGCAAAAATATGGCAATACTTCTGCCGCTTCCGTGCCAATCGCTTTGGACGAAGCATTTAAAGAGGGTCGGATAAAATCAGGTGATCTGCTTGTGCTTTCTGG
>Ga0172379_10006612_pt1 | contig 15404 bp, 15 predicted proteins | sample GrowelOW334metaG_FD_119756 | JGI IMG/M metagenome (GOLD analysis project Ga0172379, IMG submission 119756) | Groundwater microbial communities from an aquifer near a municipal landfill in Southern Ontario, Canada - Groundwater well OW334 metaG | ecosystem: Environmental > Aquatic > Deep...
CAGGCGGAAAGATCGCCCCCGACGCGGGTCCCAACGCCCCGCGCGTGGATGTGTATCGCCTTGAATCCTATATCCTCCACTTCAAACCGGACTGCATCATCGCCGTCGGCGGCGGCTCCACCATCGACGCGTGCAAGGCGGCCAATTTTCTGGCGGCTCTCGGCGCCGTGAACACTCCCGAAATCGATCCCTACTTCGGTATGGGACAGGTCACTGAGGCGCTCAAGAAAACCGGCAAGAAGTTGACCCCGCTCATCGCGGTTCAGACCTCCGCCAGTTCCGGCGCGCACCTGACCAAGTACTCCAACATCACCGACCCGGTCGTCGGCCAGAAGAAGCTCATCGTCGACGAGGCGGTCATTCCCCAGGAATGCCTCTTTGACTACGACACAACGGCTTCTATGCCGGTTCCCGTCACTATCGACGGAGCCTTGGACGCGATCGCCCACGCCTTCGAAGTCTTCTCCGGTATTCCCGAGGCCAAATACGACCTGGCCGCCAAGATCGCCGAGAACGCCATCGAGCTTTCCGTTAAATACGCCCCTCGCGTCGTGAAGGATCCGAAGGACCTGGAAGCCCGCGAGGCTATCGGTCTTGCCACCGACCTCGGCGGCTACGCGATCATGGTCGGCGGCACCAACGGCGCCCACCTCACCAGCTTCTCCCTCGTGGACGTTGCCGGCCACGGTACGGCCTGCGGCGTCATGAACCCCTACTACATGGTGTTCTTCTCTCCGGCCATTGAAAAGCACCTCCAGCTCGTCGGCGGCGTTTTCAAGAAATACGGCCACATCAAGGAAGACATCACCAAGCTCAAGGGCAAGGATCTGGGACTCGCGGTCGCCAAGGGAATGGTCGCTTTCGCCAAATCCATCGGCGCTCCGACTACCTTAAGCGAGCTCAAAGGCTTTACCGAGAAGCACGTTGAACGCGCGCTCGCGGCCGCCAAGGATCCGCAGCTTGAAATGAAGCTCAAGAACATGCCGGTGCCGCTCACCGCGGCCCTGGTCGACGAGTACATGGGTCCCATTCTCCGCGCCGCGGTGAACGGAGATTTCTCCCTCATCAAGACGATGGCCTAAGCGTATGAAGAAAGTACACGTTCCGCTCGGCCCTTCGGGGCTTCACCTTGAACTTCCGGAGGCGACGGACGTGTACGCCATGTCCGCGCCGGAAACGCTCACCGTTCCGGCGCGGGCCGTTCGTGAATCGCTCATTTCTCCTTTGAACTCCAAACCGCTCTCCGACATCGCGCGGGAAAAGGCTTCCGCCGCGAAAGGGGCGAAGCGTTCCCCGAAGGCGTGCATTCTCGTTTCCGACAACACCCGTCCGGTACCCTACATCGGCGAATCCGGCATTTTGCTTCCCGTTGTCGACACACTCATCGCCGAAGGCTATTCGACCAAAGACATACTCGTGCTCGTCGCCACCGGCACCCACCGCGCGATGCGCCAAGAAGAGCTCCATGCGATGATCGATCCGAAGATCTTCGCGCTCGGCATTGAGGTGTCCAACCACGACTGCAAGGACGAAGCGAACCTCGTTCACCTGGGTACTTCCAGCAAGGGCAGCGAGATCCACATCAACAAGCGCTATATAGACGCGGATCTCAAGATCCTCACGGGCCTGGTGGAAAGCCATTTCATGGCCGGCGCGTCCGGCGGACGTAAATCAGTATGCCCGGGCATCATCGGCGAACGGAGCACCTTCGTGTTCCACGGCGCGCCTCTGATGGCGCACCCCGAAGCGCGCGATCTCAACCTCAAGGGTAATCCCGTCCACGAGGAATCTCTGGAAGTGGCCAAAAAGGCGGGTGCGGACTTCATCGTCAACGTTACGCTCAACCATTCGTTCCAGCTCACCGGCGTCTTTGCCGGAAATCTGGAGACCGCCCACGAGGCGGCGGTCGAAAAAGTGAAAAGCTACGTCGGCGTTCCGATAAAAGGCGAATACGACATCGTCGTGACGCACGCGGGCTTCGTCGGCATCAACCATTACCAGGTGGCTAAAGTCGGCGTCGCCTCCCTGGGCGCGTTGAAGAAGGACGGCCACCTTATCGTCGTCGCGGATAACAAGGACACGAACGCCATCGGGTCGATGCAGTACCGCATGACCTTACAGCTCCTGAAGCTCATCGGTCCCGAAGCGTTCACCAAGGTGATCATGTCCAAGGACTGGACCTTCATCCCCGAACAGTGGCAGACGCAGATGTGGACGAAAGTATTCAACCGCATCCCTTTCAGCCATTTCCATTACTTCGCGCCGCAGCTGGACGACCGCCATTGGGCGGACCTTCCGGGCGTGGACGGCCGCAAATACCTCTCCGCCGACAAGAAAGCCGCGCCGAAACTTTCCGACGCGCAGGCCTTCGTGGACGGGGCACTAGCCGCGGCTATCGCTTCCTACCCTGAAGCGCAACGCGGCAAGCTCCGTATCGCCTATCTCTCCGACGGCCCCTACGGTATTCCGTATCAATCGTAGCCACCAAATAGAATAACAGCGATTCGCGTTTTGCGTATCGCTGCCGCTCTATTGAGAAAATTCCAACAAAATGAGAGGATGCGCGCATGAAAGTCATCATCGCCCCCGATTCCTTTAAAGGCAACCTGAGCGCCCAGGCCGTGTGCGACGCGGTCTCCGCGGGTCTCAAGGACGTAGATCCTTCCGTTATTACCGTCGATTCACCTTTGGCGGACGGCGGGGAAGGCACCGCGCGGGCCATAACGCTCGCCGCGGGCGGCGTGTTCAAGAAAGTGCGCGTCACCGGCCCCATGGGTATTCCGACCGAGGTCGAGTTCGGCCTCATCCGCGGCGGAAAAACCGCCGTCATGGACATGGCCAGCGCTTCCGGCATCGAACTGGTGCCTCGCGAAAAGCTCGATCCGATGAAGGCGTCCACCTACGGCACCGGCGAACTTATCAAGGCGGCTCTGGATGCCGGCGTCGAGGAAATCGTCCTCGGTATCGGCGGCAGCGCCACTTCCGAAGGCGGCGTCGGCATGGCGTTTGCGCTTGGCTTCGAGATCTTGGATTCAAAAGGCAAACCGGTCGCCCAGGGCGGCGTCGGCCTTAAAGATATCGCCGAAGTGCGGACCGACAAGGCCGATCCCCGGCTCAAGAAGGTTTCATTCCGCGTCGCGTGCGACGTGACCAATCCGCTCCTCGGGCCCAAAGGCGCCGCCGCGATCTTCGGGCCGCAGAAAGGCGCGACTCCCGAGATGGTAAAGACCCTGGACGATGGGCTTGCCAAATTGGCGGAAGCGTATAAAAAAGCGGGACTCTGTACCGATGTGGTTCAGAGCGGCGACGGCGCCGCGGGTGGACTCGGCGCCACACTTCGCATCCTGCTTAAATCCAAGATGGGTTCCGGCGCTCGCCTGGTGATGGAATACGCCGACTTTTACAAGTTCGTGCAAGACGCGGATCTCGTGATCACCGGCGAAGGCATGACCGACGCGCAGACGGCGGGCGGCAAGCTCTGTTCCGTCGTCGCCGACGAGTGCAAGAAAGTCGGCGTGCCGGTCGCGCTCTTGTCCGGAGGACTCGGCGGCAACGTGCTTGAGATCCTCAATACCTACGACTACGCCGTTTCCATCGCGTGCGGCCAAGTGGGACTGGACGCCATGATCAAGGATTCCCCTCGCGACCTCCGTTTCGCGGCGGCAAATCTCATGAGGGCGTATTTGCTGGGAAAGAAAGCGACGAAGAAGTAACTGGTCGATTTAGCGAGAAGTTCGAGGCCGTCTTGGAAGCGAAAAACTTCCGGGACGGCTTTTTTTTGTTTAGACTTTGTGGCCGCGAATTGGCTGGGACTGAGTTCATGAGACGGTTACAATACAAGTATCCGCAGATGGACGCAGATTGGGAAAATTCATACTGCCGCCATAACAATTCCATCGAAGAGAGCTCGGCACTCCTCAGGCATTTCCTGCGCGAAGAGGACCTTCCTCATATCATCCCCTCCGCTGCGAGCGTCTTCCGCATCGTCAGTTTTTCATCCTCGGATAAAGGCAAAAGCGGCAGACGCGGTTCGCCTCCCGCCAAACCAGCCAAATCCATCGCGTATTTCACGGCTGACACGCCGCCCTTGCCGGAGACAGCCTTGTTTAGCCTAAGCACTTTCTCGTTGAGCGCGAAAGCCTCTTCGTAGTGCCGGGCTACGGTAAGGTCGTACAGCTCGCATGCGATAGGGGGAAATGCGTTCGCGAGAGAGATAACACCTCCGGTCGCTCCCATCGTGAGCGCACTCATGAAGAAATTAGCCGACCCCGCCATTACACCAATTTCTTGCCTCACAGCGAACAGGAAATTCTCGATATTGCCAATAGAGGAATCCTTCATGCCGACAATTTTGGGATGCTTGGCGAGATCCTTTACGAGAGAAACCGAGAGATTAGTCCCCGCCGAAAATTGAGGCGCGTTATAGATCAAGCAAGGAATCTTCACGGCGTTCGCGATTTCGCCGAAATATCGTAGAAGCACTGGATCCGTCATCTGCTTCTGGAAATAAGACGGCGGCAATAAGGTTAGGAAATCCGCGCCCAATCCCTCGAAACGATGGGCGTACTCGATCGATTCCTTAGTGGATTCGAAGATGCAGCCGGCCATGACGATCTGGTCCTTACCTTTCTTGTCCACTACAGTCCGAAGTACCTTTTCCTTCTCATCGTTCGACAGGTTCTTATTTTCTCCGTTCGACCCGAGGGCAAGAAATCCAGCGAGTCTCGAACCTGCTTACGTTTCCATGTTCTGCTCGAGCTTGAAGTAATCGACCTCACCATGCCCATCGAAGGGAGTTGTGATCGGCGCGAAAACGCCCCTCAACCTATCATCCATACTTCTCTCCTCTGATTCAGCCGACATTCGGACCTTCCGTCGCGGCGGCAAGCTTATCCATCGAGTCCTTGATTGATGAATACAATCCCGAATAAACGCCGTACATATCTTCGTAGATGGCTTTGTTCCCTCGATCAGGCAGGTTCTCGGTTATGGGATGCGCTAAGGCTACCGCCTCACCGAGGCTACCCCATAAACCGCATCCGGTTCCCGCTATGAGGGCTGCGCCGAAAGCTCCCCCCTCCTTGTTTCCGCTTACCGTCCGAACCGGGATTTGGAATACATCGGCGCATATCTGCCGCCAAAGAGGACTGGCCGAGCCGCCGCCCGATATTCGGATCTCATCAGCCGACAGACTTTCGCCTGCGCAACTAAAGACTTCGAAAACATTGCGCAGACTGAACACCACTCCCTCAAGAACGCTCCGCGCTAAGTCGGCGTAGCCGTGCCGCAACGAAAGACCGATAAAGGCTCCTCTAGCGTTCGGGTCGGAGTAAGGGCATCGTTCTCCCGAAAGATACGGCAAGAAAAGAAGCTTTCTGCTGCCAGGGATGGAGCCGTCCAGGATTTTGCGATCGATGCGTTCGTATGCATCAAGGATTCCGTTTGACCATTCGTCGGATTCCGCCTCGCGGAAGGTATCTTTGAACCATTTCATGGATCCCCCGGCGGAGAGCGTAACCCCCATAATAATCCATGAGTCCGGAGCATTTGCGCAGAATACTTGCAGTTTCCCTCCCGGATTCGGCTTGAAGCCTGCTAGCCCCATCGATACGATGCCCGCTGTTCCGATCGTCAAACCCAGGATTCCTTCTTTCACGAGCCCCGTTCCAGTCGTCTGGACGACAGCGTCACCTCCGCCGCCTACGACCGGCGTCCCCTCTGCGAGACCGGTCTCATCATGCACCGACTTAATGATCCGGCCGCTGTGCTCCGCGGACTCAAGACACGGAGGAAAAAGCCCGCGCGACAAACCGAGCTTCGCCATGAGGGTATCGCTCCAAGCACGGTTCCTGACATCGAACAACCCAGTCCCCGAGGCGTCGGAGACTTCGGTGGCGAGCTCTCCCGTAAGTTTCAGGCGAATATAGTCCTTCGGATTGAGGAATACGACCGCTCGTTCATAATTAGCAGGTTCGAACTCGCGGAGCCATAGAATCTTTCCCGCGGTATATCCAGGAAGCATGCTGTTGTTGATGTACCCGAGGATGCCGTCCTTTCCGCCCGCGGCATCCATGATCCTACGGCACTGATCGCTTGTCCGCTGATCGTTCCATAGGATCGCCGGTCTAATGACCGCATGGGATTGATCCAGCGCCACCAGACCGTGCATTTGCCCCGAAAGGCCGACTCCTACTACCGATCTTACCGCCTCGGAATGTTCACGATTAATTGCCCGTAGCGTTGCCATGACAGCGCGCCACCAGTCGGATGGGTCCTGTTCGACCCAACCTGGACGAGGAGTGGAAAACGGATATTCCTCCGTCGCCGAAGCCCGTACGGCTCCGACCTCATCCACGAGAATCGTCTTGCATCCTGATGTCCCCACATCGATACCCAAGGCGAATCCTTTCATCAGTACTCCCTTCCGTGCCGTAAGCGGATATGGAAAATCGAAGAGCTAGGCATATCGCATCCGTATGTGCTTGGTGTGGAGATATTCACGCAATCCCTCGGGGCCATGCTCATGGCCGAAACCGCTGTCCTTCCATCCGCCATAAGGTGCGTTGATGACGCCCGCATCGACGTTATTGATAGCCACATTGCCCGCATCAATGGATATCGCGAGCCGCTGCGCTAGTTCCAGGCTCCGCGTAAACACGATAGCCGCGAGGCCGTAGATCGTGTCGTTCGCTAAAGCTATGGCCTCCTCAACGCTGGAGAAGGGCATGACTCCCACGACGGGACCGAAAGTCTCTTCATTCATTACGATCATCCCATGGTTCACGTCCCTCAAGATGGTCGGTTCGAAGAAATATCCTTTCTCGAATTCCTTGCCTTCAGGACGCTTCCCGCCGCAAGCTATCTTCGCACCTTTTTCGATGGCGTCGGAGATGTGCCGTTTCGTCGTCGAAAGCCCCGATGCGGTGCACATAGGACCGAGATCGCATTGTTTTGTCAGCCCGTCGCCGATGACGAGCTTGCGGGTCTCGGCGACGAATCTCCTGATGAATTCCTCATAGATGTTCGCATCCACGTAGATTCGGTTGATCGCGATGCAAATCTGTCCCATATTCCTGAATGAACGACGTACAGCGCCCGCGACCGCTGCATCCAGATCGCAGTCGGCACAGATGACCATCGGCAAGCTTCCGCCGAGTTCGAGGGAAACCTTCTTCAGGCTATCAACACAAGCAGCGAGCACCAATCTTCCCGTCGCGCTCGATCCTGTGAACGCGATTTTCCGCACGATGGGACTCCGGAATAGAACAGGACCGAGACGAGTCCCTGGTCCCGTAATCGCGTTTAAGACACCGGCAGGGATTCCGGCATCATGGAGGCACCTTACGAAAGCGAGAGGCGAAAGCGGGGTCTCGGAAGGAAGTTTCGCCACCATAGTGCAACCGGCCCCGAGCGCGCCGCCGATCTTCCAGGCGAGGAGCTCGATGGGATAATTCCAGGGAGAAATCGCCCCGGCCACGCCGATCGGCTGATAGACGACACGGCTCTCGACTCCCGGCTCTTCGTTCGCGATTATCTTCCCGAATACTCTCTCGCCTTCTTCAGAATAATAGCGGAGAATTGCCGCACCCTTCTCAATTTCACCTACGGCTTCCTTGAGAGGTTTTCCTTGTTCTTCGGTCATTATACGGGCAATCGTCTCTTTACGCTCGAGCGCAATCGCGCTAGCCTTGCGAAGGAAAGATCCTCGGGCGAATGGTCCGAGCGCCGCCCAGCCGTCAAGCGCTTCCCGGGCGGAGCCAATAGCTCTTTCGGCGTCTTCCTCGGTAGCGGACGGAACCTCGGCAAAAACCTCTCCGTTGGCCGGATTGGCTACGGTGAAAGTTTTTCCGTCGTTCGCACGGGTCCACTCCCCGTCGATCATCATTTCAGCATTTCTCACGGCTTGAGTCTCCATGATGCATAAAGGGTTCTAGGCTTCCGATGGATCCAGCTTACAGGTCACCCAAACGAGGACTAGGGGAGCGTTTCCGGCTTGCTCCGTCGTGTGGAATTCTCCCGGAGGCACATAGAGCGCATCTCCAGCACTTATGTCGTAGCGATCCTCGCCGACCACCATAACACCCTTGCCGGAGACCACGTAATAGACTTCTTCCATATCGGCATGCGAATGGCCCGTGGTCGACCCTGTCGGATAGACAGTGGTCTGGCCAAGCGTTAGCCTTCTCGATTCGCAATTCTCTACTTCTGGATTTATCAGATAGTAGGTATCCCTGAGAACCATTTTATCCCGATTCTTGACCCGGTCCCGTAGAGACCTCGGATCGGTGTCCGGTTCCATGGAATCGACACACTTAACAAACTTCATGGCATGCGATCCTCATCCGTTTGGAATACAACTGCATGCTTCATGCTCATTTCCGCTCCCTCAGGACGTTGATGTTTTTTTCGTTTTTGACCCGTTCGAGTCTTGGCCCTTTCTTCTTTTCTATCACCAGCTCGCCGAGATAAAGAATTCGGCAACCGAGCTCGACGTGTCCGGCCACGGCCTTGTCCTTGTCAGATATTACGGCATGCAGATGGGGAACGCCGCCGGCAATCAAGCCGGAGACCGAGGCTAACTCGAGAGGCGTATCTTCCCAGCGCGCGAAATGCTCCACAGCGGGATACCCAGTCGTCGTCACCATGTGCAGAACACATTTATCGAGCGTCCCGATACCCGAAACTACATACCCGTCATCAATTTCATGTGTAGTTATCGCGGATTGGACTGAAGACAGGAGATCGTCTCCAGCATCGAGCCTGAGGATGATGGTTTGACCATCATCCTGATTTACGAAGGATTTCATCTATTGCTCCTTTTCATGCGTGGTTTTCCAGTGGCATTCTCTTGCGCCCATAAATCCTTGTTTGCCAAAGTCCGGAACTGTTGATAAATATCATGGCTCACGGAGCCCCAAATATGGTGGTTCATCCAATCAAGCCACCCCGCGCTTCGGTCGCCCATAGACCGGCGAACGGCTCAATCAACTCAAGCTTTTCCTTTTCCTGCTCGCTTATGCTTCATCCTTTGCCATTCGCCGAATCAATTTAATGCACGCCTATACGCTCGCATAATTCGATACGCTCATTGCTTGGACCCCTGACGAAGCAATGCCTTGTGCCTCCGTCGTACCCGATTTCATCGATCTCTTCGTCTAGACCTACTCCTTTTGCCTCAAGATCGGTGATGCAGCCTTCAATATCTTCAACCAACAGCGCAAGATGCTGGATCGGTCCTTCGGCATACCGCACCTTCTCCGCGGCTGCAGGGCGCACGATCTCAATCACGAAACTGCCAAGCTGGAGCGTAGCCACCGGCAATTCGCCGGTCTTGTGGTGGACGATACCGCGCCATACAAGGCGAAACCCCAGACAACGTGAATAAAAATCGACAGAGATATCCAAATCGAGCGTATAGATTCCGACATGAGCAAAGCCAATAACCACTCCAATGCCTCCACACACGTAGGTCATGATATTACTTCCCGTATCTAGCCCTGAAAATCTTGGAGTCAAGGTCAATCTTCATCTGGAACCCATACAAAACATCTCCTAGGTTAAGTCGAACAACGATCGTTCTGCCCAACTGGCCTGTTTGGAAACATTCCATGACGTTTCCTTCTTAAATAGGACAATCGTTATTCGGTCAGGATCAGCCCTTCAGGCTTCCAGAGGTAATTCCCTCGATCAGGTAGCGCTGAAATACGATGAAAACAATGAAAAGCGGGGCCAGGGACAGACAAGACATAGAGAACAGCGACCCCCAAGAACTGTTTCCGGTCGAATCAATGAAGTTGCGAAGAGCAAGGCTGACGGTGAAGGTGATCGGGTCGCTAAGATAAATCATCTGCGAGAAGAAGTCATTCCAAGTCCAGATGAAGGTAAAGATCGCCACCGTAACAAGGGCTGGGGTCGACAGTGGCAAGATGAAGCTTATATAAATCCGGAACGAACCGCAGCCATCGATTCTTGGTGCCTCCAGCATTTCATTACTGATCGTACGCATGAATTGCACAAGCAAGAATACAAAAAAACCCTCTATGGCAAAGTAACGAGGCAGGATCAGCGGAAAATACGTGTTGATCCATCCCAGCTTGTTGAAAACAATGTACTGAGGAATCAGACGGACATGGAATGGCAACATCAAGGTGACCATCATCGTAGCGAACATGATTTTTTTCAGCTTAAAATTAAGTTTCGCGAAAGCATAGGCTGCCATAGAACAAGAAATCACATTGCCTATGATACAAGCGATAGCTATGAACAACGAGTTCAGGAAGAAACGTCCGAAAATGACGCCGGACACACCTTTCCATCCATTTACGTAATTGCCCAGCGTAGGAACAGTCGGCAGGAAACTCAGCCCCGTGAAAATCTCGTTTTCCGGTTTAAAGGATGCGCTCAACATCCAGAGCAACGGATAGAGCATCATCAGGCCAAACAGGATGATCAGAAAATGCTTTACGCCGACCTTCCATTTTTCTATATACATGATTTCACACTTCCTTACTCGTCATAATAGACCCAGTATTTCCCGATCAGGAACATGATGCCTGTAATGAGCGCGATGATGACTAGAAGTCCCCAGGCCATAGCGGAAGCATAGCCCATGGAGAAATGCTGAAACCCCTTGATGTACAGGTACAGCGTATAGAAAAGGGTGGAATCGATGGGGCTCCCGGTGCCGCCGCTGATGATGTAAGCCGAAGTAAAGGACTGGAATGCGTTGATGATCGTCATGACAAGGCTGAAAAATACCATGGGAGTCAGCAAAGGTAACGTAATATGGAAAAACTGCTTCCGCTTATTCGCTCCCTCAATCTCTGCCGCTTCATAATAGTCTTGGGATATCTGCTTTAGTCCTCCGAGAAAAATAACCATGGAAGCTCCGAACTGCCATACTCCAAGCAATACGAGAGTATAAAGGGCTGTAGAGGGCGTGGCGATCCAATTCAATCCTTCAAAGCCAAACAATTCTAGGATCTTGTTGACGACTCCTTGTTTGTTGAGCAACCTGCGCCAGAGGATAGCGATTGCGACGCTACCGCCGAACAAGGATGGCAGGTAGTAGATCGCACGATAGATCCGTACACCTGTAATATTTTTCTTTAAGACAAGAGCAACCAGCAATGCAAACATGACCTGGAACGGAACCGTCAACGCCACGTAGGTACCAGTCACCTTCAGGCTCTTGATCAGCCGGACATCCATTGCCATGGTTAGGAAGTTTTCGAATCCGATAAATCGTGGCGCTGTGAATAGGTCGTACTTGGTAAAGGAAAAGTACAAGGACATCAACATCGGAATCAAAGTGAAACAAAGAAAACCGAGAATCCAAGGTGTTAAAAAAAGATATGCCTCATAGGGCCTGTTCAACCGGGAAATCTTTCTCATTTTCACCCCGCTAGCATATTTTCTTGCGACGCCAGGCTGAAGGAAGCCCGGTGCAAGCAAGCAGTACTAGCCTGCACCGGTGCCAAATAGGGGAATGTTTACTTCTTGTTCTTGAGTAGGATTGCGGCGCCTTCCGTCATGATCTGTTTTGCGGCGGCTTCGGGGGTCAGCGTGCCGAACAGCACCTTCTCGCCGACGTTGACCCTGAACAGCGAATCGACTTCTGTTGCACCAGCCGGCGCATATACCGCAGGAATCATTGTCAGCTTTGAGACTTTGGAAACAAAGTCCAGAATGATTTTCTGATTATCATTCAGGGTCGGCGTGATGTACGTAGCCATCTTCGCATTGGCCGGAACGCCTTGGTCCAGCTTGAATAAATCATAGGACTTTTCATTGTTCACCCAGAAATTCAACAGTTTGACTGCAGCCACTTTCTTGTTCGCGGGAGAGCTGGCTGAGACTGCGAAATGGGCGCCTTCTAGGAATTCACCGATCTTGCCGGCAGCTTTAGAAGGATTGCGGAGAGCAACCAGTTCTGCATTGGGAAGAGCGGCTTTATATAAACCGTACTGGTTGACAGGAATGTTGATGATACCTGTCATGCCCTTAGCGAAGGTGTTCATTTCGAGCGTGGCGGTTTTATATTCGATGGTCGTTGCCGCATCCGGAACTAGCTTCGCATCACGCAGGCTCTTCCAGTAGGTGAACCATGTGGTCAGGTCTTCTTCGGTAAAGCCCAGAGTGCCATCCGGCTTGTATAAGTCATGGCCGGCAGAACGGACCCAGTAACGGAACAATGTATAGTTGGTTGTGTTGTCGTTGATCAGCCAAGTATCTTTCTTGCCCGCCGAATCAAGAGCAACGCGAGCAGCAGCAGCTGCGGTCTTGAGGTCCGCATAAGTCCAGTCAAAGGTAGGCATGGCAACCTTAACATCGGTCAGGAAAGTCTTATTCACAAGGAAAGCTTGGCTCGTAATGCCCATGGGCACCATGAAATTGACGCCAGCAAAAACGCCGCTGTCGATCGCCGATTTCGAAAACTGCGAGAGGTTGAGCGTGCCGTCCTTGACATAGCCGTCCAGAGGCTCAAGCGATTTGCGGGCGACATAGTCATTGGCGTACTGGGGATGCATGCCCATGAAATCAGGGGCGGTCCCGCCGGCAGTCTGCACGGACAGTTTATCCCAGTAGTCTGCCCATGAGATCGGTTCACGGACAAGGGTAATAGTCGGGTTTGCTGCTGTGAAAGCGTCGCAGATCTTGTTGTAGAGCTCATGACGCTTTGCATCTCCCCACCATACGACGCGGATAGAAACGGGTTCTGCTTTCGTGGTGGTTGCGCCGGGAGTTGACGTGGCAGCCGGCGTAGTTTTGCCTGTCTGATCTACTGTATCTTGCTTTCCGTTCGCAAATACAACCGTCGCGGCTAGAAAAAACATTGCCAACAATTGCAGCTTCTTCGTCCTCATGGTTCAACCACCTTTCATAAAATTTTCATGGCATGTTTGCCATGACCAACCGTGTTTCAAACCGTCTCGTCCAGTTCCATTCCCATAGCAAGGTATTGTTTTCTTCGAGATGCCTTGTCCGCATCCATTTCCTGCTTCGCATACTTCGCGACATCACGGGCGATGCCTCTCGGTACGACGATAACGCCATCGCCATCGGCGACGACCACATCGCCTGGATAGATTGCCACGCCACCGATGGCTATCGGGATATCTTTTTCAAGATAGCGGATCCTGGCCTGGTCCATCGGCTGGGACACATGCTGCGACCAAACCGGTATTTTCTGCAGGATAACTTCGTCGGTATCACGGATACCGCCGCCATTGAGCAGGAAGCCAACGCCACCGCGCTTTTTGCAGGACAGGGAGTTATTGGAACCAATCAAGCCGACATCGAGGCCACAAATGTCCAAGCAGACGAAATCGCCTTCCTGAACGTCTTTACTCCATTTGTCTGTGCAGATTTCCTCGTAGTAGTGTTTAGACCATTTCGTATACTCGTCACCTATGACGATCGGAGTCGGACCCTCATAGGGTAGGTAGCGGGCCGTCCGCGCAATACCGATGACGTTCGTCCGGTATAAGGGTCGGAAGCTTTTATCGAGCGTGCCATAGAAATGGTATCCCACCCAGTCCATGCCGTCGCGGACGTCGGTGACGCGCATTCCTTTGAAAAGCTGGATCAGTTCTAAGTTTTCTTTCAGGTCCATGTTTTTCTCCTTCAATCCTGATTTATTGGCCCCAGATTATGGATTTCTCTTTCCTGCAAACAAACATTCTGATGAATCATGATTGATGGAATTCATGATATCGTTTACCAGAATTAAGAGTAGCATCGATTTTTGGACATGTCAAATTGAAATTTGTTATTTTTTTGTTTTCCAATATATTATTATATAGTATGATATTATAAGACAGATAAGTCAGATGAATCTACGGGATAGATGTTGCAATGGATGGATCAATATTCTGTCGTTTTCATGTAAACGTTTTCACAGCGCTTATATTTCTCTTCCGAAATGAAGAGAACTCATTCGTGTCGCCAAAAAGCACCATCTTCCGCCTTGCGCTTCAGAATTAGTGCAACTGAGGTCGTTGGTCGCAATAGGCAAGCAGACGGTTCTCAAGTAGGATAAAGAAGCATTTTCGGCGACCGAACCTTGGGTCTTTGAATGAAAATCCAATAGCAGGAGTGAAAAGAGTTGGCAACCCTCACCATTAAGGAGATCGCAAAACTCGCCGGCGTATCTATCGCGACTGTGTCCCGTGTAATAAACGGTGCGCGAAATGTGAGCCGCGAGAATATCGATAAGGTCGAGAAAGTGATCCTCGATAGCGATTTCCTTCCAAACTCGGTGGCCAGAAGCCTCAGGTCGGAAAACACGCGAACCATTGGCCTTATCATTTCGGACATCTCGAATAGCTACTTCAATATCATCGCAAAGGTCTCGGAGGATATCTTCCGCAAATGCGATTACAGCATGATCGTCTGTTCCACGGAAGAGGACCGGGAGCGCGAACTAAATTATCTCAGACTCCTCGTCGCACGCAAGGTTAGCGGAATCATTCTCAATTCTACTGGCAAGAATGACGGATTCGTCTCAAAACTGAGCAATGACTTGCCAATCGTGCTCATCAATCGTCTCATTAAGGCTCCCGGCTTTCTGGGCGATTTCATCGATTCGGCGAACCACGATGGCGTCGAGATGCTTGTTGAGCATCTCTGCGCCAAAGGGCATCGAAGGATTGGAGTCATCAACGGTGATTTGAACATCTCTACGGGAAAGGAGCGATATGAAGGCTTCATCACCTCAATGAAGCGTTGCGGGGTGGCGATTGGGGACGACTATATCTATCGGTACGACGGCCATTTTCACCAAGCAGAAGGTTACGATGGGGCGCATTACCTGATGGGTCTTTCTCCACGACCTTCCGCTATCATCGTCATGAATAATGCGATGGCGATCGGAGCGCTTAAATACCTGAAGAAGATCAATGCGCGCGTGCCGGAAGATGTCTCCCTTACGGTCTACGGTGACATTTACAATAGCGATATTCTCTATGTAGAGCCGACCCACGTAACGCTGAATCCTACCACGATCGGCAGGAAAGCCGCTGAATTCATCCTTGAACGCATCAACAATCCCGGTTCCCTCAATCGAGAGTTGCGCTACTCTCCAAGTTTCATTAAAGGAACAAGCGTTGCTGCTATATCATCGGAAGGATTATGATACGATCGTTACCGTCTTACCGACCAATCTCAATGCTCTGATCGAACTGATGGGCGAATACGCGATATCGACGCCGACGGAAACGTTCATGAAGAAGAACGGCGACCAAATGTCCAACGATATCGCGCGCCTCCGCGGAACGCGCCTGGTGACGACGATAGAAGTGGAGCAGGGGCGAAAATTTTCCGAACCGCTGATCAAGCAGATTACCGGAAACGACCGCATGACTGCGCATTTCCTATACGGGGAATATTTCGACTTCTCTCCG
>Ga0172379_10006613_pt1 | contig 15404 bp, 12 predicted proteins | sample GrowelOW334metaG_FD_119756 | JGI IMG/M metagenome (GOLD analysis project Ga0172379, IMG submission 119756) | Groundwater microbial communities from an aquifer near a municipal landfill in Southern Ontario, Canada - Groundwater well OW334 metaG | ecosystem: Environmental > Aquatic > Deep...
GAGCAGGCGCCGATATTCAGCCGCCCGCCGTCCAGCCCCATCATCGCGATGCGGAAGCCCTCGCCCTCGCCGCCCACAAGGTTATCCACAGGAACACGCACATCCTCGAAGATAACCTGGGCGGTCGGCTGCGAATGCCAGCCGAGCTTGCGCTCATTCGCGCCGAAGCTGACGCCGGGCATGTCCTTTTCGATCACCAGGCACGAAATGCCCTTTGGCCCCTCCGCCCCGGTGCGCACCATCGTGACATACACCTCATTCTCGCCACCGCCCGAGATGAACTGCTTGGTGCCGTTGACCACATAATGGTCGCCGTCTCGCACAGCGCGCGTCTTGAGCGCGGCGGCATCCGAGCCCGAGCCCGGCTCGGTCAGGCAATAACTGGCGATGCGGTCCATCGTGACAAGCGACGGCAGATATGTGTCCTTCACCGCTTGGCCGCCAAAGCGATCGATCATCCAACTCGCCATATTGTGGATCGAGATGAACGCGCTGGTCGACGGGCAGCCATAGGCCATCGCCTCCATAATCAGCGCCGCCTCCAGCCGCCCGAGCGCGATGCCGCCCGATTCCTCGCTGACATAGATTGACGCAAAGCCAAGCTCCGCCGCCGCCTTGATCGTGTCGCGCGGGAAGATGTGCTTCTCGTCCCATTCCGCCGCAAATGGCGTGATGCGGTCGGCGGTGAAGCGCCGGGCGAGCTCCTGAATCTCGCGCTGGTCGTCGGTTAAGTCAAACTGGTCGGTCATGCGGCAATCCCTGGGGGTAAAGGTCGGCGCGGCGCAAAGGCCGCCTGGAAACAGACGCGCCGCCACGGATGGCGTTTCACCTGGCAGCGCGGCGTGGCGACGGGCGTGCGGTGCAGCACGCGTTCGGCGAACAATCGGTCGGCAACCAGCTTGTCGTTGCGCGCATAATATAGCGGACCGGACACGCGCTGCTGCCACCCGATCGCCTCGGGCAAAGTGCCGTTGGCGCTGTCGAAATCGCCGGTCTGGCGATAGATCGGGTCGGCATAGGCCGCATCCGCCGTGACGATCGTCCAGCCATCGCGGCGCAAAGCAGCGACGAGATCGCCGATATAGCGCGCCGCGACATCGGTTTCATGCAGCAACAGCACTTGCGGCGGGCTGCGCCCGGTGATGCGGCGCATCAACGCATCGGAGAAATCGGCCGATTGCACCATCGTCTCGACATAGAGATCGCGCAGAGCCGCCTCGTCGATCGCCTGGCCCGCCTTGCGCGCGGCGATCGTCTGCCCCTCGATATTCCAGTCCGACCCGTCCGCCGTCACCCACGCGACGCTCAAGCCTCGCGCGGCAAGCCCATCGAGCACCGCGCGCCGTTTGGCATGATCCCGCCCGCCCTGGTTGAGCCCGGGAAAGCGAAACCACGGGCGATAGCCGGGCTTGCCCTTCAACCAGCCCTCCGCCCGATCGACATCGGCCAGAAACGCGCCTGCCGAAACCGAACGCAAGTCGCGATGCGAAAAACTGTGGTCGGCAATCACATGCCCCGCCGCCGCATAAGCCGCCAGCCGCGCAGCGCCATCGTTGGACGCGCCGATCCGCCCGGGATTGGCAAAGAACGCCGCCTGCTCCACCCCGCTCGCCCTGAGCGCCGCGATCAGCCGCGCGGTGCGCTCGGAGGGCGTGTAGAAAGCGCCCGGCCCGCGCGGGACATCATCGAAGGTGAGCGCGATGCGCTTGCCAACCGGCGCCACCACCGGCTGCGCCACCGCCACCGGCACCGTGGCGCGCGGCAGAAACGCCCAGGCCAGCGGCAACGCGACCAGCACGATGCCGCCCACCAACATGGCCTGGCGCAAGAGGTTCATCGAGCAGCGCTCATGGTGCGACCGTGCTACACCAATTGCAGACGCATGTCCGCATTCCACAAGGTACGCCAAGCGGCGCGCAGGAATTCCGGTGCAAGGTCATTCCCCTGCTTTCACTCCCAGGAAAACACGGTCCGAAGGTTGCATTTGCCAGGATCTTCTCCTTCCTGGAAAAGCGCAACGCGGTCGATCGCCGCCATTTGCGCCGCCGTAAAAGGCGTTGGCGAAGAGAAATAGGCCGCGCCAGCCCTGCCATTCCAGATCGCGATCCGATAGCGCCCATCGTCGAAGCGCGGACGATAAACCATCGCCCCTGCGCTAGAACGGTGATCAAGCTTCGGTCCTGTGGGAGGAGCAGCCCATCCAATTCCGAGCACTTCAAGCGTCCCGAAGCCGCCCTCCCAGCGAAAGCTGCCGCCGTGAATGCCGCCTTGCAGAGGCGTGATTCGCTCACCCTTTTCAAGGTCGATGATCGGAGAATAGCCGCAGAAGCGGCCCGGCCCCACCAATTCACTCGCCGATGCGGCACTCGCGCCGCAACACAGGGCGATCAACAAGAAGGGCAAGGCCGCACGCCGCACCCGCCTCACCCCATCGTCGGAATGACGAAGGCGTTCGCCCCATCGCCAACCCCGCCATCGGGCCAGCGCTGCGTCACGGTCTTGACCTTGGTCCAGAACTTCACGCCTTCCATGCCGCGCTGGTTGGTATCGCCGAACGCCGAGCGCTTCCAGCCGCCAAAGGTGTGATAGGCGACCGGCACCGGGATCGGCACGTTGATGCCGACCATGCCGACATTCACCCGCGCCGCGAATTCGCGCGCGGCGTGGCCGTTGCGGGTGAAGATCGCGACGCCATTGCCGTACTGATGCTCGCTCGGCAGCCGCAGCGCATGTTCGAAATCGTCGGCGCGGACGATTTGCAGCACGGGGCCGAAAATCTCTTCCTTATAGGCCGACATGTCGGGCGTGACGTGATCGAACAGCGACGGGCCGATGAAGAAACCTTTCTCATGCCCCTGCAGCTCGAACCCGCGCCCGTCGACGACCAGCTCCGCGCCCTCATCGACACCGGTCTGGATCCAGTTTTCGATGCGTGTGCGGTGCGCGGCATTCACCACCGGGCCGTAATGCGCCTCGGCATCGGTCGACACGCCCACGCGCAACGCAGCGATCGCCGGGATCAGCTTTTCGCGCAAGGCGACCGCGGTTTTCTCGCCCACCGGCACCACCACCGGCAGCGCCATGCAGCGCTCACCCGCCGAGCCGAACGCCGCGCCCGACAGATCGGCGACGACCTGGTCGAGATCGGCATCGGGCATGACGATGCCGTGATTCTTGGCCCCGCCCATCGCCTGCACGCGCTTGCCCGCCGCGACGCCGCGCTTGTACACATAATGCGCAATGTCGGACGACCCGACAAAGCTGACCGCGCTGATCGCGGGATGATCGAGGATTGCGTCGACCATCTCCTTGTCGCCGTGCACCACTTGCAAAATGCCCTCGGGCAGCCCCGCCTCGCGGAACAGTTCGGCCAGCCGCACCGGCACCGACGGATCGCGCTCGCTGGGTTTCAGGATGAAGGCATTGCCCGTGGCGATGGCGACGCCGCTCATCCACAAGGGGATCATCGCCGGGAAATTGAACGGCGTAATGCCAGCACCAATGCCAAGGGGTGTACGCATCGAATAGACATCGATCCCCGGCCCGGCTCCTTGCGTATATTCGCCCTTCAGCACATGCGGAATGCCGCAGCAGAATTCGATCACTTCCAGCCCGCGCTGAATGTCGCCCTTGGAATCGGCGATCACCTTGCCGTGTTCGGACGACAGCAAGTGCGCGAGTTCGTCGATATGCGCTTCGACCAGCGCCTTGAACGCGAACATCACGCGCGCGCGGCGCTGGGGATTGGTTGCGGCCCAACCCGGCTGCGCGTTTTGCGCGGCGGCGACGGCAGCGTCGAGATCGGCCTGCGTGCCGAACGTGACCTGGGCCTGCACCGCACCGGTGTTGGGATCGAACACCGCGCCCGTCCGCGCGGCGGTGCCGCTCGCTAGACCCATGATGTGGTGGTCGATGATCCGCATGGCGCTCTCCTAAAGCTTATACCCCCCTATCCCACCCAGCATTTTTGCATTCAACCCTCCATCTTTGCTGTTAGGCAGTGCATTTTTGCATGAGGATAGCGATGGAAAACTGGGATGATCTGCGCATTTTCCTCGCCGTCGCGCGGGCGCAACGCATGGCGGGCGCGGCGCGCGCGCTGGGGGTGGACGTAACCACCGTCGGCCGTCGCCTCGCTCGGCTGGAGCAGCGGCTCGGCACCGCCATCTTCGAGACGATCGGCGGCGAACGGCGCCTGACCGAAATCGGCCAGGCGCTGCTGGTCCACAGCGAGACGATCGAGGCTGCGGTACTCGCCGCGACCGAGGTCGACCCCAGCAGCGCGGCGCTCGCGGGCCAGGTGCGCCTGAGCATCGCCGAGGGCCTCGCCACGCATATCGTAGCCCCCGCTCTGCCCGCCTTTCGCCGCGACCAACCCAATTTGCGGATCGACCTGATCACCGCCTCGGGCTTCCTCAACCCCTCCAGGCGCGAGGCCGATATGGCGGTGATGCTCGCGCGCCCGCGCAACCGCCAATTGCGCGCGACCAAACTCTCCGATTACCGGCTGCGGCTCTACGCCACGCCCGGCTTCCTCGCCGATCACGCGCGGGTCGCCAGCGCCGCCGACCTGCACGGCCACGCGCTGATCAGCTATGTCCCCGAACACGTCCACGCGCCCGAACTCAATTATCTGTCGGAAATTCAGGACGGCCTCGTGGCGCGCGCGCGCAGCACCAGCATCACCGTGCAGCACGCGATGATCCGCGCGGGCGCGGGCATCGGCGTGCTGCCCGATTTCATCGCCGCGCGCGATGCCGCATTGGTGCCCGTGCTCGGCGACAGCGTACATCTGACGCGCACCTTCTGGCTGGTGACGCATCAGGACACCCACGCCACCCCTCGCATCCAGGCGGTCGGCGATTGGCTGCGCGGCCTGGCGGAAACACTCGCTTAGAGTCTGTTTGGAAATTCGCGAAAGAGCGAATTTCCAAACAGACTCTTGGAGTGTGATGACGTTTGACGGACTCCCCCCTCCCCTTCAGGGGAGGGGCTGGGGGTGGGGCGTATCCGTCTCACCGAGACCGACGCACGCGGGGAGAGGCCCCACCCCACCCCCTCCCCCGAAGGGGAGGGGCTTGCCGGATCAACGTAACGTCATCCCGCCCTAGTCGCCGGTGAACGCCGCAACCGCATCCTGGGCGTGCGCGGCGTGGCGCGCCGCAGCGACTTCGCTGCAAATCTTGCGCGCCTGCGTTTCCACCTCGAGCAGGCATTCGGCGACGAAACGCGGCTCCATATCCTCGACGATCGCGCCGAAATGGACGTGGCCCGCATCGCGCAACCCGAAAATGCCCATCAAATAGCGATCGAACGCCTGGCGGATCGATTCCATCTGCCCCTGTTCGTCCAGCCAGATCCGCGTCGTCGCCGAGCTCGAAAAGGTCGCGAAGGATTTGCCGACCAGCACCGAATCCGGGCGATGGTCGCGGATCGAGGACGGCGTCTGCGCCACACCCAGCACACGGTCGACATAGCCCTTGATGATCGCGGGCGGCATCCCGAACCAGATCGGATAGACGAACACGATCACCTGCGCCTGCCGCAACAAGGCCAGTTCATGCGCGACATCGGCGGACATGCCGCTGGCATGTCCGGGCAGGCGACCGACGCGCAGGCACGGATCGAAATCGAGCGCATAGAGATCGCGCACCACCGCCTCCTGCCCGTTTTCGTGGACCGTTGTGCAGTAACGCTGGACGACTTCATGGTTGAAGCTGCCGGGCGATGGATGCCCCAGCACGACGACATGGCGGATCGGTTGGTTCGCAGGCATGATCGTTCCCCGGCTGGCGATTTGGACACAAGGATACCCGCCATTGCCGGGCTCCGGCAGAGTCGGGAATTACCTACAAGCGACGGCTATCAACCATGCGTACCCCCGCGAAAGCAGAGGCCCGGGGTTGCAGGCGCGTGCCGTGTTGCTCTGGGCTCCTGCTTTCGCAGGAGAACCAAGGGCACATGTAGCCACCTCAGGCCAGCACCGCCTCGACCGGCCGCCGCGCGGAAAAGGGCAGCCCTGCGCCATAGCCGAAGCGCATCACCAGATCGGGCCGTGCGCCCGGCGCGCCGATCAACCGCGCCAGTTCGGGTCGCAACCGCGCCACCTCGACTGGCTGGTTGATCATCGCATGGCGCAGCCCAAGCGCGGTCGCCTGCAACGCGAAGCGCTGGCACACCCGCCCCACCCGCACCCAATGCTCGGGATCGGCACGATCGCCGACGAACACCGCCACCCCCGCTGTGGACGCCATCTGGCGCGCATATTTGGCGTTTTCCGAAGACGCGGTGAACACTTGATCGAGCAGCAGTGGCACCAGCCATTCAGGCAGCACCGGCGCGCCTGATGTCACACTGAACAACCCGTCGCCGGTCGCCAGCGCGCGCTGCGGGGTGAAGCGCATCCAGCTTTTGAGCTCGCGCAGAAACGCAGCATCGGCCAGTTGCGCACTGTTGCCCGTCACCACCAGATCGCGCATTTGGTTGAGGCGCGGGCGATCGGTCAGCAACACCAGCGACACCCCCGGCTCCACCGCCGCCTGCGCCAGGTGCCGCAGCACCTCCGGCGCGACTGCGCGCCCATCATACACCGCGCGCGTCGATTGGCGGTGCGGGATCGCGGCGAACAGCGGCGACGCGACCGGCGCGCCGCGCTGCTGCCGCACCGACAGCGTACCGCTCGCGGTATCGAAACCGATCTCGCACGGCAACCCCGCCGCCGCCGAGGCCAGTGCCAGATTTTCCGCCGCACAGCCGAGACTCACGAACAAATGATGGTCGTCGGGGTCCACCACCGGCGTCCGGCGTGATCGATCGGGCAGGATGTCGATGCGGTTCTCGCCAATGCGGAACAGCCACGGCTGGGTATTGTGCCCATTGGCGGCAAGTGTCGCAAACCGCACCAGATCGCGCGCCACCGGCTGCGCCGCCAACGCGGCGCGGCTCTGCGCGACCGCGGCATCATAGCCGTCGAGCGACGCCAGCTCGCGATAGCCAAGCGCCGCCGCCCCCACTCCGGCGAGCACGACCGCCCCGCCCCCGATCAAGGTGGCACGACGACTGAAGCGGCGTTCGACGGTCATCGGTTGGCTCCCGGGTGCGCGCTGTGTGGGATGCAACGGGGCTGCGATGGGGTCGAGGGGCGGGAAGTACCTAGGGCACGCCTGTACCGCGCGTTGCGCAACGCTTCTACCTGTGGTGAAAACGGGCAAAATTGCAAAAGGGTGTTCATGCAAAATTTCGAAACCGACCACGGGCTGCTTATTGGGTCGATCACCCCCAATCCCGACATGCTGTCGACCGAGCTCGATGGCGATGTCGTACTGATGAGCGCCGAACAGGGCCGCTATTATGCGCTGGATGCAGTGGCGAGCTCGGTCTGGCGGAGGCTGGATGCGGGGCTGACGGGCGAAGCGCTGATTGCCGACCTTGTCGCCGATTTTCAGGGAAATTCGGAACAGATCCGCGCCGACGTGCTGGCGTTGTTGCGGAATTGGCTGAAGGAAGGGCTGGTTCGCGTCGATGCCTGATCCAATGCCCGCCCCGACGCAGGTGGATCGCGGCATTTTCCGACGCTACCGTATCTTCGGATGGCGAGTGGCAAGCGCCCTCGAGCTGCCCGGTTTGCCAGGCGACGACCCGGCGAACCCGGTCGATATCACCTTCCGTTTGGGCGAAGCGGCGCCGCTGGAAGATGCGGTGGCGCTTGGCGCGCTGGTTGCGCATGACCGCAACGGCTGCGCCCGTATCGAAATTCCGGGCGTCGCCGCGTTCGTGGTGCGCGATGGGCGCGAAGTCGAGATCGCGCCGCAAATGGCGCCCGGCGCGCCGGACATCGGTGTGTTCTTGCTTGGCAGCGTGATCGGCATTTTGTGCCATCAGCGCGGCGAGTTGCCGCTGCACGCAAGCTGTGTCGAAATCGACGGTCGGGCAGTGGCGTTCTCCGGCCTGTCGGGCAGCGGCAAATCAACGCTGGCGGCGGCGATGGTTGGGCGCGGTGCCCGGCTGCTGGCCGATGATGTTGCGATCGCCGCGCGCACCGCCAACGGCTTTCAGATCATGCCCGCCTTTCCGGGCCAAAAGCTGTGGCGCGATGCGCTCACATCGCTGGGTCTGCCGCCGGGACGCAAGCTGCGCAGCACCGGCGATGCCGAGAAATTCGAACATCTGGTCGGCAACGCGTTCTGCCCCGATCCGCGACCGCTGGCGGTGATCTGCCACCTGCGCCGCGAGCGGCACTCCACCGCACAACCACTGCTATATGCCGACCGGTTCCAGGCGCTGCAGGCCGTGAACGAAGCCGTCTATCGCTTGCCCATCGGCCAGGCGCTTAACGGACACGCGATGTTTAACACCGTTGGCGCGCTGGCGACATCGGTGCCGCAATTGTCGCTGCCGGTGCCGGACGATCTGGCCGAATTGCCGTCATTCGCGGCAGGCCTGTCGGCCTTGCTGCGCCGCTATGGCGGGGTGTGAAGTGCCGGAACACGCGGCAGCGCGGCTATATTGGGTCGCCTCCTACCCGAAATCGGGCAACACCTGGATGCGCGCGGCGCTGACCAGCCTGCGCCGTGGCGGCGCATCGGTCGATATCAATCGGCTGGACGGCGACCTGATTGCATCATCGCGCACGGTGTTCGACCGATATGCCGGGGTGGCGGCATCCGACCTTACCGATGCGGAAGTGCAGCGCCTGCGCCCGGCGGTGTTCCGCGATCTGGCACGGGCGCAACGCACGCCATTGTTGTGCAAGGCGCACGAAGCCTATGTCCGTGCGGGCGATGAGCCGCTATTTCCAGCCGACGCCACCCTGGGCGCGGTGTATATCGTGCGCGATCCGCGTGACGTGGCGGTGTCGATTGCCCATCACCGGCAATGGCCCTTGGCACGGGCGGTGGATTTCCTATGCACGCCGGGTGTCGACATGGCGGCATCGCGCGATCGGATGAACCGCCAGCTTTGCCAGCCGCTTGGATCGTGGAGCCAACACGTCGAAAGCTGGATCGCCCCGGACGGTGCGGCGGGTGCCTTCCCGGTGCGCGTCGTGCGGTATGAGGCGATGCACGACGACTTGTCGGCCATTTTGGAGGACATCGCACCGACGCTGGGCTTAAACGCCGACACTGCCCACCTTGCCGGGGCCGTTGCCGCCAGCCGGTTCGAGCAGTTGCAGCGCCAGGAAATCGCCAAGGGCTTCACCGAACGGCCTGCGACGATGCAGATGTTTTTCCGCACGGGAGGTGTCGGCGGCTGGCGCCACACGCTCTCCCCGGCGCAGGCGGCGAAGATCGAGGCGTGCCACGCACAATGGATGGAGCGACTCGGCTATCGCTGACCCCCACCCCGGTCAGAGCGTGGCGCCAAGCTGCTCCAGATAATCGAGGAAGCGCACCTGTTGCAGCGCGCGGTGCAGATACTGGACCCGCGCCACCTCGCCCGGCACCGTATCGCCGATCCGGCTCAGATGGGCACGGATTTTCACCACATCCAGGCAATGCCGCACCAGGGGCGATGCGATATACCGATCCAGTTCAGCCAGAAGGTGCGACGCCCGCGCCGTAACGCGCTGCACGGCTTCTGGGCATTGACGCCCGCGCAGCCGGTTTTGCACGATTGCTGCGGGTAACCGGTCCGACAGCACGCGCCGGGCGAGATAGCGCGTTTCGCCACCTCGCAAAAATTGTTCCAGCGGAATCGCCATGCAAAATTCGATCAAACGCTGGTCGGCAAGCGGCTGCGCAAATTCGGCACGCCAATAGCGCTGCAACGGCGCGTGTAGATGGCGTTGCCGCTGGCTGCGGCTGATATGCCAGGCGCGATGATCGGCACCGTTTGTGGGAATCGATGCCTCGTCTTCCAGTTGATAGCGCAGCCAATCCACGCTTTCGGCAAAACCGTCGGCCAGAAAGGCCCATTCCAGGCGCTGACGCGGCCACAAGCCGGGATCGCGACGCATCTTGCGATATCGGCTGAAATAGCGGCTGTTGCCGATCGCGCTGCGTGCAAGGCCGTAGGCGGAATTCCCGCCCCGCCGGGCGAGCCCCGCCAGCTCCGTGGCAAAGCGGATCAGCCTGCCCTGGTCGAGCAACGCCGGCAGCAGCGAGGTTCCGTCATAGCTGAGCGTGATGTTGCCAAAGCTGCCGGTCAGCACGCTGTGTACGCCGCGCTGCGCCGCCGCCGCATAAGCCGGGCTGAGCCACGCGGCGTTCAATGTGTTGTTCAGCGGCATCCCGGCAAGCCCAACGATTGCGGCATTGATGTCCTCTTCGACATCCACCGCACTCGAGGCATAAGCGACCTGCAACGCGGGAATCCGCTCGCTCAACGCCTGAACATACGGGCGTTCGTCAGTATATTGATGCGGCCTGTGCGGCAGCACCACACCGGGCGCCGGCACGCCGGTAAAGCCGAACACCGCAGTATCAGGCGCGACCGCAGCCGCCGTCGCCGCCAGCCCGGCACTGTCGAGACCGCCGCTAAGCGCGATGCCGACCGCACCGTGCGTCGGCAAGCGGCAGCGCACGGCTTCGTCCAGCAACGCGCGCGCGGCGTCGACATAGTCGTCGTCGCGGGCAAAGCGCAGGCTGGTTTGCGGCAACTGCCAATAGCGTCGTGTATCATCGCCACCGCGCGCGAAGCCCGCAATGCTGGCGGGGGCGACGGCGTGGATATCGCGCCAGATCGTGCGACCAACCGGGGGCAGACCATCGACCAGCACGTCAACAACCACGCGCGGGTCGAGCCGACGCACATCGGGGGCAAGCGCGAGCAGCACCGGAAGCGAATCGCTGAACACTACGCGATCCGCCTGTCGCAAATAATAAAGGATGTGCCATCCGCCGACATCGCGCGCGAGGTGCAGGCGGCGGTCCCGCGCGTCCCACACCGCATAAGCGAAATCACCCAACAGGTGCGCCGGTGCCTGGTCGTTCCAGCGCCGATGCGCGTCGGCGACGATGGTAGCCGGGTCCGTGGATTGGTCAGGCTGGGTCGGGAGCGCCGCGACATTATCGAGGCGCCCGACGAAAGCGGTCAACCGGTCGCCATCGTTGGCAAGCGTCGCCGATTTGCGACACCCCGCCACCCACGCATCACGCGCGACCGCAAAAGTGGCGCCGGCGTGGGTGCGGGTCTCTATGGTGGGATAGCCAGCCCCGGACAAGGCGCGACGCAACGCCTCGCCATCCGCTTCGGCGTTGGCGACGGCACCGGGATCAAGATGAACGATGCCCGCGATCGCGTACACGGCGACTCCTTATTCGCAGGCGCCGTGCCGACGCGCCCATTGTCTGCAGGTACGGGCGAACCCAGTCCCATCCGTTACAACCGAACCGGGCCTCCCTTCAGCTCAGGAGGCCCCACATATAACGGAAAAGGGAGTATCGGTATGCAAACGCCGTGCGCCCCACCACTCAATGCTACTGTCCGTGGCTAAGCAGCACATTCGCTCACACGACAACGCGCTGGTAATTTACTACGAAGCGTTACCGAACGAAGTCGGTGCGTCGAAATCAGGAAACCCGGCGGTTTGGGTGAGCGTGTTGATGTCCGCGACCACCACTGTCGGCGTGTTCCAGACCGGGCGGGTGTCGACGGCGCTTTCGCGATCCAAGTCCTTCACGTTGAAATCTGACATTACTTTCTCCCTTAACCCAGGATTTGTACATAAATGTCATTCGTTGCACCACCGCAAAATGTGGGTCGCAACGTTCGGCCAAACCCTGTGCCTCCTCCCGCCCGCGTATTTCCCGAAGCTGCCGCCCCGCGCGCCGCGAGGGCATAAACGCCGCCAGACCGCGCGCAGCACAGGAATTTCCATGACCAATCCGCTCCCCGCCTCGCCCGGCCCCGGCGCGCCCGTTGGCGCTCCGCCAGTCTCGGGCCCGCTCTCGCCCGATCTGCTGCGGCGGATGCACGGCTATTGGCGCGCTGCCAATTATCTGTCGGTCGGGCAGATCTATCTGCGCGCCAACCCGCTGCTCGATCGCCCGCTGGCGCTGGCCGACGTCAAGACGCGGCTGCTCGGCCATTGGGGCACCACGCCGGGGCTCAACCTGCTCTATGTCCATCTCAACCGGCTGATCGTCGAACACGATCTCAACATGATCGCGGTGATCGGACCGGGGCATGGCGGGCCGGGGCTGGTCGCCAACACGTATCTCGAAGGCTCCTATACCGAGCGTTATCCCGCGATCGAGCGCAGCCGTGGCGGCATGGACCGGCTGTTCCGCCAATTCTCCTGGCCGGGCGGTATCCCGAGCCATGTCGCGCCGGAGACGCCGGGGTCGATCCATGAAGGCGGCGAGCTCGGCTATTCGCTCGCCCATGCTTACGGCGCGGTGTTCGACAATCCCGATCTGATCGTCGCCTGCGTCGTCGGCGATGGCGAGGCCGAAACCGGCGCGCTGGCGACGAGCTGGCATTCCAACAAATTCCTCAATCCCGCGCGCGATGGCGCGGTGCTGCCGATCCTGCACCTCAACGGCTTCAAGATCGCCAACCCCACGCTGCTGGCGCGGATCGGCCGCGCGGAGCTGACCGAGCTGCTGCGCGGCTATGGTTACGATCCGCATTTCGTGATTGGGGATGATCCCGAGACGGTCCATCAGGCGCTGGCCGCAACGCTCGACGCGACTTTGGCCCAAATCCACGCGATTCAAAAAGCCGCGCGCGACGGCACCGCAGGGGAAGAGCGCCCGCGCTGGCCGATGGTGGTGCTGCAAACCCCCAAGGGCTGGACCGGCCCCAAAATGGTCGATGGCAAGCGGGTCGAAGGTACGTGGCGCGCGCACCAGGTGCCGATCGCCGATTTCAAGGACCCGGAGCATCTCCGCCAGCTCGAAGAGTGGCTGCTGAGCTACCGCCCCGCCGAGCTGTTCGACGAGACCGGCAAGTTCCGCGAGGACTATGCGGCGCTCGCGCCGACCGGGCACCGCCGCATGGGCGCCAACCCGCACGCCAATGGCGGGGAATTGCTCGTGCCGCTGATCCTCCCCGATTTCCGCGCCCACGCCGTCGCGCAAAGCGGGCATGGCACGGTCAAGGCGGCGGCGACGGCGGTGCTCGGCGGTTTCTTGCGCGATGTGATGGCGCTCAATCTGGAGGCCGCCAATTTCCGCCTGTTCGGCCCCGACGAGACCGCCTCCAACCGGTTGCAGGCCGTCTATGACGTCACCGGCAAGGCCTGGATGGCCGAGGTCGAGCCGGTCGATGAGCACCTCTCGCGCGACGGCCGGGTGATGGAGGTGCTGAGCGAGCATCTCTGCGAGGGCTGGCTCGAAGGCTATCTGCTCACCGGGCGGCACGGGCTGTTCTCGTGCTACGAAGCCTTCATCCACATCATCGATTCGATGTTCAACCAGCACGCCAAATGGCTGAAGGTCACGCGTGGCATCCCGTGGCGGCGGCCGATCGCCTCGCTCAATTATTTGCTGACCTCGCATGTCTGGCGGCAGGACCATAATGGCCTGTCGCATCAGGACCCGGGCTTCCTCGATCATGTCGCCAACAAGCGGGCCGAGGTGGTGCGCATCTATCTGCCCGCCGATGCCAATTGCCTGTTGTCGGTCGCCGATCACTGCCTGCGCAGCCGCAATTATGTAAACGTCATCGTCGCGGGCAAGCAGCCCGAGTGGCAATGGCTCGGCATCGAGGACGCCGTGCGCCACTGCACCACGGGGGCAAGCGCGTGGGAATGGGCGAGTGATCCGGGCGACCCCGATGTGGTGATGGCCTGCGCCGGTGACGTGCCCACGCTGGAGACGATGGCGGCGGTGCAGTTGCTCCGCCAATTCGTGCCTGACATCCGCATCCGCGTCGTCAACGTCGTCGATCTGATGGTGTTGCAACCGCAATCGGAGCATCCCCACGGCCTCGACGAGCGCGCCTTCGATGCGCTGTTCACCACCGACAAACCCGTGATCTTCGCCTTTCACGGTTATCCGTCGCTGATCCACAAGCTCGCCTATCGCCGCGCCAACCACCGCAATTTTCATGTGCGCGGCTATAAGGATGAAGGCACCACGACGACGCCATTCGACATGGTCGTGCTCAACGATCTCGACCGTTATCGCCTGGCGCTCGACGCGATCGAACGCATCCCGCGCCTGCGGGAGCGCGTGCAGGCCGAGACCGAACGCTATTGGACGATGATCGAGCGCCACAAGCTCTACATCGCCGAACATGGCGAGGATCTGCCCGAAGTGCGCGACTGGCAATGGACGCGGTGAGCAGCAAGCGCGTCCTCACGCTCAACGGCGGCTCGTCCTCGGTTAAATACGGCGTTTATGCGGTCGGCGATGCGGTGGTCGAACTGTCCACGGGCGAAGTCGAACATGCCGATGTCGATGCCGCCGTGTTCGCTGAGATCGACGGTGGGCAGCCCGATGCGATCGGCCACCGCATCGTGCATGGCGGCATCGACCTGTTCGCGCCGGTGCTGATCGATGCGGGCGTACTCGTGCGGTTGCAGGCGGCAACCGCGTTCGCGCCGCTGCACGGCCCGGCCTCACTGCGGATGATCGCGCTGGCGCAGGCGCGCTATCCCGGCGTGCCGCAGATCGCGTGCTTCGACACCGGCTTCCACGCCAGCCTCCCCGCCATCGCCGCCACGCTGCCCATCCCCAAGGCGCTGCGCGATGCAGGCGTGCGGCGCTACGGCTTCCACGGCCTGTCGTGCGAATCGATCCTCGCGCAACTGGGCGATGCCGTGCCCAATCGCCTCATCATCGCGCATCTCGGCAATGGCGCCAGCGTCACCGCTGTGCTGGGCGGGCAATCGGTCGACACCAGCATGGGGCTCACGCCCTCGGGCGGCGTGGTAATGGGCACGCGCACCGGCGATATCGATCCCGGCCTGTTGCTCTATCTGATGCGCGAACGCGGCCTGGATGCAGCGGAAATCGAAACGCTGATCGATCGCCAATCCGGCCTGCTCGGCCTGTCGGGGCGCTCGAGCGACCTGCGCGTGCTGCACGCAGCGGGCGATGCCGCCGCGACGCTCGCCCTCGCCATCTTCTGCCGCTCGGTCGCCAAGCAGATGGCGGGGATGCTGGTGGTGCTGGGCGGTGCCGATCTGATCGTCTTCACCGGCGGCATTGGCGAGCATGACGCAGCGGTGCGCGCCGCTATCTCAGCCGATCTCGCCTTTGCCGGGCCGATCGCGCAGCGCGTGCTGCCCTCGCACGAAAATACGCAGATCGCGCGGCATGTCGGCCAGCTCCTGGGCTGACGTGCGCGGCGGTCGCAGGAACGTCGGCTTTCATTCGACCGACGGCGCATGGAGCCGCGCGGCAAACGCCAGCCGCAGCACATCCGAAATCGAACGCACGCCCAGCTTGTGCGTCAGGTTTGCCCGGTGCGCCTCCACCGTGCGCGTCGAAATGCCAAGCTTGTAGTCGGTGATC
>Ga0172379_10006614_pt1 | contig 15404 bp, 17 predicted proteins | sample GrowelOW334metaG_FD_119756 | JGI IMG/M metagenome (GOLD analysis project Ga0172379, IMG submission 119756) | Groundwater microbial communities from an aquifer near a municipal landfill in Southern Ontario, Canada - Groundwater well OW334 metaG | ecosystem: Environmental > Aquatic > Deep...
GAGGCTACACCGATGATAATCCGGCTTACCTTGATGTCTTGTATTATTCTCTCCGTGAAGCCTTTCCCTACGTGTACCATCAGCAAAGCATTTTCCTCGCGTCCAGACAACCGCTCTCGCACACGCGCTACAGCCCCACCACACCACGGGAAACCAACACCCTCGACCGGAATACATTAACCAAAGTATTTCTGGATAATCTCACCAAACCGCAATAGGGTTATTCGATAAATATTTTTTAACTACAGCGGCATCATCTTTAGCTTAAAAATACTGCGTCATGGCACTGACGGAAGTCTTTTGATACCGGCCGATGCTTGACAAATAATCGTTATGAATATATACTCATAATAGGTAATGGCAGAATTGATCAAAAATGCCATGGTACGACAGTTAACCACTAATAACCCGCCATTATGCCTTATTTCGAAAAAGAGGGGCAACTACAGCAAAAAACTCTGGACATGGAACGCGCATCCAGATCGCTGCGAGAAGAGCTGGAAGCCGTCGGTTATTACCAGGAGCGGATAGATGTTACGAAAGACGAGGAGCTGAAAAAGATACTGGCGCACAACCGCGACGAGGAAAAAGAGCACGCCGCCATGCTGATCGAATGGATGCGCAAGAATGACGCTGTATTCAACAAAGAATTTTCCGAACACGATAAAGTATAAACAAAGGTCGAATCAATTTATAAATAAGGAAATAAATATATGCCAAGAGTAGACGGAACTGGTCCACTTGGACAGGGAGCGGGAACCGGCCGAGGATTGGGCCCGTGCGGCGGCGGCATGAGGCAGGGCTGGGGCTGCCGAGGCGGTTATGGTTTCGGTTTCAGGAGATTTATTTCTCCCAAAAACGAGATGGCTGCTCTGGACGAGGAAGAAAAAATGCTTAAGGAAGAGCTTCAGGCAGTGAAAGAGGAGAAATCCGCCCTCCAGTCCCAGATAAAATAGAAAGAGGGGGCAGAAAACCGGGCTCTGCATTACGGAGGGCCCGGGAAGCCTTTTTTAAATACGAATTTACCATAAAATATACTATTTATAAAATCTATGCCCAGACCGCGTTTGAAAAGACACCTCTGCATCAACCCTGACGTGGTTTATTTTAAGCCACGGGGCATCCCTCTGCGGGAATTACAGCAAGTCCAATTGACCAAAGAAGAGCTGGAAGTTTTCTGGCTGGTTGACATGAAAGACATGGAACAAATGCAGGCCGCACGGCACATGAAAACTTCCCAAAGCACCATACAGCGCATCCTCCGGTCAGCCAGAAAAAAAACTGCCCAAGCCCTTATTGAAGGCAAGGCGATTGCCATTGAAAAATAATTTGTTCTTAAAAAATAAGTATCAGCAAAAGATATACCGCCACGGACGCAACAAAACCCAGGTAGGACCCATGTTCCCTCCGGCCGATATTTTTTATGAATGGAATCAGCTCGTGAAACGCGATGAACAGCATGGCACCGGCGGCTACAGCGAGAAAAATTGGATTGAGAAAATGAAATTTGTTCAGCAAGATCAGCCCGAAAATTGTTCCAGTGAGCGTTGAAAGTGCGGAAAAAATCGCTGATTTATAAAAAAAGTTGCACGATCCCGTATTGGCCGCAGTCAGCATGTAGCCTTCAGGGATATTATGAATAAAAGTGCCGATAACCACGATTAGGCCTACTGCTTCAGAATGGCCAAACGAGCTGGGGATAGCAAACCCTTCCGGAAAATCATGCAGTATTAGGCCAATTGCCAGCAGATAAGCCATTTTTATCATACTCTTCGAATCATATGAATCGCACTCTTTGATGGTGTGCAGATGTGGTAATATTGTGTTGGCAAGCCACAATAAGGCCGCTCCCCCTACCAGAAAAAAAATCGTGATCCAAGGTTTGCCGCTTTCAAAAGACGACGGTATAAGTTCAAAGAGTGAGATTAATATCATTATGCCGGCGGCAAAGCTGGCGCCAAACAACACGGCTCCCCGACGATTGGCATGGCGGCCAATGACAACGCCTATCAGAGTCGCGGCGCCGGAAATCAAAGACAATAACAAAATTTTTATTATATGACCGGTATCCATGACTGTATTTTAGCATTTTATCGAAGATTATTACATGCGCTCAAAAAGGCCACATACAAAATGCTTTAGTTGCTCACGTAACCAGAAGCGTCTATGGATCGTCGCACTCATGGTATTGGTAACGATAATTCTGCCGTGCATCACCAGTGCCCAAACAGATGAGGGAACATTCGATGCGCGCGTGATTGAAATTATGGAACAAAAAACGGTCACTTCGGATGATGGAGCTCCGATTATCCAGCAAAAACTAAAATTGCAGGGATTATCCAGCAGTTGGGAGGGGAAAGAGTTTCTTTTTGACGGTATGCAGCACGAAGTGATGTCCGCCAGTGCGTACGAAGTGGGTGATAAGGTCCTTGTAAATTTTTCAAAAGGTGCGGAAGGCGATGAAGAATTTTATATTATTGATTACATCCGGGGGAGTGGGATATATTGGCTGGCGCTACTATTCGCCCTGACAGTCATCGCTATTGGCAGGCTTAAGGGATTCCGGGCCTTGGTCGTATTACTGCTCACTTTCCTGGTGATATTGAAATTCATTGTCCCGAAAATACTCGAGGGCAGCGACCCCCTGTTCATTAGCATCGTCGGCTCATTATTCATCCTGGTTTTGGCGGTGTATATTACCGAGGGCTTCAAGCGCACCTCAACCGTAGCCGTCTTCTCGATCTTTATCGCGCTGATCATCACCGGATTCTTGTCAGTCTGGTTTACGGCCCTGACCAAATTGACTGGATTCGCAAGTGATGAGGCGATATACCTGATGGGATTACCAGGAGTGAACCTAAATATCCAAGGCCTTCTGCTCGCAGGAATCATTATCGGCGCGCTAGGGGTGCTGGATGACGTGATTATTTCCCAGGTAGTACTGGTCAAAGAGTTAAAACAGGCCAATCCAAGCTTATCGAACGGAAAAGTTTTCAGCCAGGCCATGAAAGTCGGCGTTTCCCACATGAGCGCCATGATCAACACTTTGTTCCTTGCTTACGCCGGAGCAGCCCTGCCACTGCTCATATTATTCAGCGTTAAAGAACGGCCATTTTTGACACTCGGCCAGGTCATAAACAATGAAATGGTAGCTACGGAGATTGTCCGGACATTGACAGGCAGTATCGGCCTGGCGTTGGCCGTACCTATCTCTACCCTGCTGGCGGTATATTTTCTAAGTAATAATCATCCGCCGGCTATCGTGCAAGCAAAAAAAACATTATAATATATCATATGCCAATCTTCTCAAAAATAAATACCCTAATAGCTTGCGTTGTATTAATATCAGCGTTTGCCTTCGCCCTCCCCGCACAAGCCTCGACTCCGGTGACTGTTGATTTCTTCTGGGGCGACGGGTGCCCGCACTGCGCCAAGGAAAAAATATTCCTCACTGATCTGGCCAAAACGTACGGCGACCAGATCAAGATCAATTACTACGAAGTCTATTACAACGAAGACAACCAAGCCCTGCTCCAGGAATTCGCCAATGAACGGGGTCAGGCGGTCTCGGGCGTACCTGCCACGTTTATCGGACAGAGCATGACTGTCGGGTTCGGCTCGGCAGACACCACTGGTGCCGACATCCAGGCTCTAATCGAAAAAGAATTGCACGCAGGCCAATCACCGACTGTCGATAGTCCCGCCCCATCAGAGGATAAAATCCGGATCCCGCTCATCGGCTTAGTGGACCCCCAGGCTGTATCACTGCCATTCGTCACTGTCATCCTGGCGGCCATCGACGGTTTCAACCCGTGCGCCATGTGGGTACTGGTCATGCTTATCGGCATGCTTATCGGCATGCAGGACCGACGCCGGATGTGGCTGCTGGGAACAATTTTCATCATCACTTCTGCACTGGTCTATTTCATGTTCCTGGCGGCCTGGTTCAACCTGTTCAAATTCATCGGCGTCGTCCGGTGGGTGCAAGTGCTCATCGGCCTGGTCGCCCTGGGGATCGGCGTGTACTATTTACGGCGATTCTGGAAATCCCGCCCCGGCGTATGCGAAGTGACCGATGCCAATCAGCGCCGGAAAATTCTGGACCGCATGAAAGATATCGTCAGCAAAAAATCCCTCCCCTTGGCCATCGGCGGCATCATAGTCCTGGCAGCCATCGTCAACCTGATCGAGCTGGCCTGCTCAGCCGGCTTGCCGGCGGTATTCACGCAGGTTGTAGCGCTCAATGAACTACCGGGATGGCAATACTACGGACTGCTCCTGCTATATATCTTGATTTTCATGCTCGACGACATGATCGTCTTTGCCATAGCAATGATGACAATGAAAGTCTCCGGCGGCACGGGCAAATACAGCCGCTACGCTACCCTGATCGGGGGAATAGTGATCCTGCTACTCGGGATTATCCTCATTGCCAGGCCGCAGCTGCTCACGCTGAATTAAAATACTCCAAACCATTACCTGACCATAAGCAGAAAAAAACATTCGCGCCTATCGCCCTGTTCATGAGTGGTCTGATGGCAGTGGCAATTGGCACGTTGTTCCCATCCGTCAGAGACTTGCTGCTGACCATCGCTTCTGCCGGCTATATTGGCGCGTTCCTGGCCGGGATTCTGTACGGCACCGCTTTCACGTCCAGTACCGCCACGATCATCCTGTTCGAGCTGACCAAAGATAATAATCCGGTGCTGGCGGCTATTATCGCCGGACTAGGATGCGCTCTGTACGATTTCAGCGTATTCGCAATTTTCCGTCAACAGGAATCACGCGGCATGTTCACGATGATTAGGCAAAAATTTTACCATCAGGTATCTTTGCCACCCTGGCTGGCCAATACATTAGGTATCCTGATCATCGCCTCACCTCTACCTGATGAACTATCAGCCAGCCTAATGAGCCTGACCACACTGAAAGCCTGGCAGTTTGCCATCATCTCATGGCTGGCCAATATAGCGGGCATTTTGGTAATCATTTCCTTGGGGAGATAAAAAAACTACACATCAATTTCACTCACCACCGGATAATGGTCTGACATGATCGGGTCTGTTATGAAATAGGTTTTCGCGACCCGGACGTTACTGTTGGTAAAAATATAATCCGGCAATCGATCTGACATACCGACCCGGTTCAAAAAAAACCTGGCATATCTATTCGACATGCTGATGGACGATTTTTTATCTTCTGAAATCAACCGAAATTGCAGCGGCAAGCCCAGGGTGTCATATACACGGTTGAAATCACCAAACAAGAATGTTGGCAATGTTTCGAGCGTCCGGACCAACTGGTCCAATTGGCGTTCTTGGATTTTTTCATCAGTCGGGCGGGGAGTATACGCTACGTGGGTATTGATGAGCTGAAAATTTTGTCCGCCTAATGTGATGTCGGATTTCTGCACCCCTTTACGTGACGGGAACTCATGCAAGGTGAGCGGCACGTTAAAAGGCACGATGGTACAATTTGTTAATGGTTGTCTGGCCAAAAGGAATAATCCGCTTCGATTGAAAAGACCCAAAGATTGCCCGCTATTGGAATACTCGGGCAACTGACGAACGAGAAAGGTAATATCCCGATATACAAACAATTCCTGCAGAGCAATGACGTCGAATTGCTCCCGTCGGATCATCTCCACCAGCATTCGTAACCGTGCTTTTTTCCGCACGGAGAACGGCCATGGCAGTCCCCAAAAATTGAATGTGGCAATCTTGAATCGCATATATGGATACATTGTATCCCGCCCGGCGTCATATGGACAATCGCCTGATGCAAAAAAATAGTTATTTGATGGCAAATATTGTATACTGATACTGATTTTCATAATCATATTGCCATGCGCCGCCACCATCTCCAAACAAAAGACGTCCCCGCCCAGACGACATCCGATATAGTTATGACCGGACTGACTTCCACCGAAGCAGCTCAACGGTTGCAACAGTACGGGGAAAACGTTATTGCCAAAAAGAAACGGATGCGGCCGGTGGTCGCTTTCCTGAAAAAATTCCAAAGCCCGCTCATCCTCCTCCTGATCGGCGCTTCTGTCGTCTCGATATTCCTCGGCCAGGGGACCGATGCCGTCATTATCCTCATTATGGTCGCCATGTCAGCCATCCTGGATTTCGTCAACACGCGACGGTCGGAAAAAGCCACCCAGTCGCTCATTTCCAAGGTAGCTATTACGGCTACGGTTATACGCGATGGCCGGGAGCAGGAATTAAAAATCAATGAGATTGTTCCGGGCGACATAGTCCAATTGACAGCCGGCGACATTATTCCGGCAGACTGCGTGGTGCTTACCGCAAAAGACCTGTTCATCAACCAGTCAGCTCTCACGGGCGAATCATTCCCTGTCGAGAAAGAGCCGGCGACCAGTGCGATCGACGCGAAGCTCACTGATACTGAAAGACGCGATCTGGTATTTATGGGGTCGAGCGTCGTCACTGGATATGCGACGGTCCGGGTGGATAAGACGGGCGCATCGACAAAATTCGGCGCCATCGCCGAACGCCTGGCTGCAACGCCAGAGGAAACGGATTTCGAAAAAGGCATCAAAAAATTCAGCTACCTGATCATGCAGGTGACCTTCGTGCTCGTAGTGTTGGTCTTCGGCATCAACGCGTTCGTGCACCGGGGAATTTTCGAGTCGTTCATTTTTGCCCTGGCCATCGCCATCGGCCTGACACCCGAACTCCTGCCCATGATCATCGCCCTGGCCCTGAGCCACGGCTCAATGAACATGTCGAAGAAAAACGTCATAGTGAAAAACCTGTCCTCCATCCAAAACCTGGGCAGCATGGATATCCTCTGCACCGACAAAACCGGCACGCTGACGGAAAACAAGATTACGCTAGTCCGGCACGTGGACTGGTCCGGCCATGATTCGGACGAAGTCCTCTACTACACCTACTTGAACAGCATTTTCCATACGGGAGTTAAAAATCCGCTCGACGGCGCCATCCGTGAATTCAAGCATCTGAGTGTGACGGGATATAAAAAATATGATGAGTTGCCGTTCGATTTCCAGCGCCGGAGGGAATCTATTGTCGTGGAAAAAGATGGCCAGCGAACCATCGTCACTAAAGGCGCCCCGGAATTCGTCATGCCCATCTGCAAAACATACCGCTCAGGCGGACGCGATTTGCCGTTTGACGGATTGAACCGCGAAGCGGCCCAGCACGAATACGACGCACTCAGCCGTGACGGGTTCCGCGTATTGGGCGTATCATACAAACCGGCCCAGCTACAGCCCGGCCCATATGCCAATACAGCAGAGAATGCTATGACCTTCATGGGCTTTGTCGCATTCTATGACCCGCCGAAACAGGACGTGACCGAAGCCATCAGTGAATTGGCTGCCCTGGGCGTGGAGATAAAAATCCTCACCGGCGACAGCGAGCTCCTGACGGAAAAAGTCTGCCGCGATATCGGCCTGCCGGTCCGTGGCGTCGCTACCGGCAACGACCTCCTGCACATGGGCGATGACGAATTGATGCACCTGGCCGACCGGACGACGATCTTTGCCCGTATCGCGCCAGCCCAGAAAGAACGCATCATCCTCATCCTGAAAAAAGCCAGACATTCGGTCGGCTATCTTGGCGACGGCATCAATGATGCACCTGCCCTCCGCGCCGCTGACGTCGGCATCTCCGTAAACAACGCGGTTGATGTGGCCAAAGATACGGCTGACATCATCCTTCTCCAGAAAAGTCTGCGCGTACTGCGTGACGGCGTCATCGAGGGACGCAAGACGTTCCAAAACACCATGAAATACATCCTCATGGGCCTCAGCTCAAATTTCGGCAACATGTTTTCCATGGCCGGCCTGTCAGCCATCTTGCCGTTCTTCCCCATGCTCCCGTCCCAGGTACTGCTGAATAACCTTATGTACGACTCTTCGCAGTTCACCATATCCACCGACAAGGTGGACACGCAGGATATCCAAAAACCTTTGAAATGGGACATAAAATTCATCCGCAAGTATATGTTTGTCTTTGGCCCGATCAGTTCCATTTTTGACTTTGCCACCATTGGCGCCCTGTATTATCTATTTCACCCGGCTGTCCACCAATTCCAGGCCGCCTGGTTTATGGAGTCGCTGGCCACCCAGACTTTTGTGATTTACGTCATCCGCACAAAAAAAATACCCTTTATCCAGAGTTCGCCCAGCCGCCTGTTATTGGCGACTACGCTTGGTTCAGTTTTGCTCGGATGGGTCCTACCGTACATTTTTCTAAATAAATACCTGAAATTTGAACCGCTTTCCTGGGGCATGCTGGCCGCCATCACCGGTCTCGTAATTATTTATTTATTCTGTGTCCAAGCGGTGAAAGTGTGGTTCTATAGGCGAATCGAAAAGTCAGCAACACTGACAAGATAAATCTGCCCGCTATATTACAACGCTTAATCGAGCTGTTTTGTGATAGTGGTTGACATATTTCAGGATTTCCGCTATACTGTTTGGAAACCAAAAAAATCGCACACCATTTTGCATAGGAGACATCATGACGAGTGTTCCTTTCGTGTTGGTCCGCAGTAACGGGAAGAAATTCGGCGATACGAATTTCCTGACTCCCAAGAAAGCGGAAACGACCATCTTGGACGCATTCACCGACCCCCGCTCGCGTTCTAACCTAATGGTTGGCGACCACCTCTACGCCATCCCCACTGAAAAGTTCGCCGAGGGGTTGCCCTGTATGGAGCTCCAATCTCGGGCCACACATGTGTTCCGCATCACGCCCCGCGAGGTGATCTGTGAAAACCATGGGGAACGCGTCACTGCCAAGCGGCCCCGCATTTGAATTCGCTGTATCAGCGACACCATGTATTCAAGGCCTGTCCACAGCGGACGGGCCTTATTTTATTACCCCAAAACATATGGCCAATCCCAGGCCTATTTGATATAATAAAAAACTCAATAATTTACCATATACTCAATGTACAAAAAAACTCCCCTGGCCAGTCTCGTCCACTCATTGGCAATCATCGCGTACGTCAGCGCCGTCGCCGCCTTTATGATGAATGGCTCAAAGGTTTTTGGAGAAGCGGACAACGTCTTCGGCACGGTCGCCATACTTCTCCTGTTCTGCATATCGGCTGCCGTAGTCGGCTTGTTGGTGCTCGGCCGGCCGGCCTATCTCCTCTTCACCGGGCAGCGGCGAGAGGGAATTGTCTTTATGTTATACACCATCGGCTGGCTTGCCGTGGAACTCGTTTGCTACATAGGCATCATGCTTATAATCAGAAATTCATAAATTATGGAGATAAACGGAAAAAAAATGTACCGCACCCGGACCAATAAAATGGTCGCCGGTGTATGTGCCGGACTGGCCAGCTACTTCAATATCGACGTCACCATCGTTCGCATCGTTTTTGTGGCCGTCACCCTGGCGGACGGAATCGGCATCCTGGCCTACCTGGTCCTGGCTATCGTACTGCCGCTCGAGCCGGAAGGGAGTCCGACGGTTGTCCTGCCACCAACCAGCGCCTGGCTCTCCGACAAGCGCAACCTGGTCGCCGTCATCCTGATTATTATCGGCCTGATCGCACTCCTCAACCAATTCGCTCCCTGGAAATTCTGGCACCTGCACCTGTTCTGGCCAGCCCTCCTAGTCATCTGTGGTGTTTACATAATAATTAAAAAATAATATGCAAGAACAAGCGCAATCAAATCCGGAGGCGCCGAAAATCACGCCGGAACCTCAAACTCCACCGAAAGAAACGGTCAAAGAAATCCACCATCACCATTATCCGGAAAAGACCCGGTTCCAGTTTGGCCGGATTGTGGTCGGGCTGATTATCATATTCGTCGGCGTCGTCTACTTGGCCCAGGCTAACGGCTGGGCCGGCCTCAACGTCAATCTGGACTGGGACCGTCTCTGGCCATTGATCATCGTTTTTATCGGCCTGTCCATGCTCGGCGGGAAAGGCTGGATGTCCGGTACGATCGGCATCATTATCACTATCGCCATACTGGCCATCGCCGCACTGCTCATCTTTACCCCGGCCAACGGTACAAATACCTCAGTGACTACTGATACCATCGCTATCGCCAAAGATGCGGCAGCGACCAGTGCCACCGTGGAAATAAAAGCGGGAGCCGGAACCCTGAATATCAAAGGCGGAGCGACTGACCTGGTTAATGGGACACTGGAGTCGAATGTGACAAAAGCAACCACTGAGTCATCCCTAAATAATTCAATACAAACGGTCACTATCAAAGAGGACTCGATCAGCTGGCACGGCGTCGGCCACAAGACCAACGCCCTTGACCTGATGCTTACTGAAACTCTGCCGATCACCCTGAGCCTGGATACCGGAGCCATGAGCATAAACCTGGACCTGAAACAAGTCAACGCCGAGGCCATCACCATCAACACCGGCGCCTCAAGTATGGACTTGGCGCTCGGCGATATCCCAGCACTGACCAGACTGACGATCGACGGCGGAGCCAGCTCGTTTAATATCAGCCTGCCGGAAGGGGTGGGAGCCAAGATTACCATCGACGCCGGGTTGTCATCAAAAAATTTCCCGAATTTCAAGAAAATCGACGAAAATAATTATGAAACCGAGAATTACTCGACAGCCCAGAAAAAAATAGACATGGACCTGGATGTGGGCGTCTCCAGCATCAATCTCAACTGGCGCTAAATTATCTCCTCACTATAACCAAAAAGACTCCCGAAAAATGGGAGCCTTTTTGTATATTCTTACAGAATAATTACCATGAGCTGGAACCGCCCCGGCCACCGCCGAAACCACCCCGGTCACGGCCACCGCCGAAACCACCTGTGCGTTTCGGGCGATCGGTCATCGGACGAGCCTCGTTCACAACGAGGGCCCGACCGGCCATCTCTTGCCCGTTCAACGTTTCGATAGCTTTGAGCGCTTCTTCGTCAGACGCCATCTCCACGAAGCCGAAGCCCTTGGAGCGACCTGACATACGATCCATGATCACCTGAGCTGAGCTCACATTTCCCGCTTGGGCGAAATGTTCGCGGAGCTGGTCATCCGTAACATTGTAGGAAAGGTTTCCTACGTACAACTTCTTTGCCATGTCATTTTGAGATAACTTAATTAAATTGTGCACCCTACTTAGGCAGACCTTTGCCTCTAATGTTACGAACACATTAGATATCCCTAAAAAGATTCACGCGTATATACTAACAAATAACCGTACCCGTGTCAATGGCCCCGATACATGGCGGAAATACATGGATTTGATAGAATGATGGTAGGCAGATCTCTGCCACATTACAATTAACCTCCAAATACTATGGCTATGCTTGTAGACTGGGAGCGCAACGTCGTCGATGAGGACGGCTTGCTCAATTATTTCTCCTACAGTGAAAAGATGGAAAAATTCTACCCACTGATGCAAAAAGCCCATGAGACCCACCAGAAACAGAGAATGGAACTGAAAATCAAGGGCCGTACCTATGAATTTGTCGTGGATAAGGACGGTACAGGCAGTCTACGGAAAAAACCCATCACCTCTAGCTGGTTTTGATCCCTTGTCCAAAAAACTAAGTTAAAGGGGTTGACATTACTCATAAAATGAGATAGGGTATCTGATTAACTTTACCGTATGAATAAGGCCACAATATCACCGGCAGTCAGCGAACTTATCAAGGTTTTCCAGGACCAGCGCGGTTTTGATGCATTCAAAACGGCTAAAGAGGACCCCCGCGTAAAAACCCATGAAACCGTGGCAAAAGCGGCATTTATGTACGAAAAAGTGCGTAATGCCATTGATTACCAGGAGGAACACCTGATCAGGAAAAATTCCATCGCCCGTATGCTGAAACGGCGGATCCTCATGCGAGAACGCGGCACCAATATTGCCGAACCGCTGATCAGGGAATTGATCCGTGCCGGGTACCTGAAAAACGACTATTTTCCGGTGGCCCGCATCCCGGACATAGAACGGATCATCAATAAGTATGTTGTCCTGACCAAACTCTCCAGCGAACAGCAACTCGACTATAAATCCAGGAACCGCCTGTTCAAATGGATCATTTCCGTCGCCTCATTTGAGCTGGAAGAATACCTCAATCCCTCGATCAAAGACGATGCGCTGGTGGAATGCATGTACAAGATTATCCGGCCGCAGATAGACATTTCGGAAGAGATCGTAAATTCAGAGGATCAGGACATCCAGATTTATATCGCAATCCATAAGGCATTGATCAAATCGGATGCCAGCATGCTGCGGTACCACCTGATCCATTATTACGCACCGGGCTGGCGATATGCCACATCGGCGGAAATACCGACCTATGCCACCTATTTGCCAGGACTCGTCAACCACATTGAACAGCAACTGAACAACCTGACCGCCGACCGGTTATTCCGGTATGTCAGGCGCTTTGCCCCGATCTTCATCACGCTTCGCGACACGCTCAATGAACATGAAGAGCACATCGACCAGTTGCTGAACGAACCGCAAAAACTAGAAATTGCCATCCGCCAAGCTATCGACAAGAGGTACCGCGATGCCAGTACCCGCCTGTCCCGCGGTGTTACACGCAGCATCATTTATATCTTCCTGACCAAGACGGTCATGGCGTTTTTATTGGAACTGCCGTATGAGGCCATATTCCTCCACTCGGTAAAAATCACCCCACTGGCTATTAATGTCATTTTCCATCCCGTTCTCATGTTCCTCATCGCCACGTCGATCCGCGTCCCGGCGACAGAAAACACCGCCCGCATCATCAAAGGCGTCAGTGAGGTCGTCTATAACCCCCCAGAACGGGAAATCCTCGGCACCCGCGAAGAACGCATCCGGACAAGCGGGTTTTTGAATGCAGTATTTACGGGCTTTTACGGCCTGGCGTTTATCATCACTTTTGGGGGCATCATCTGGATGCTGAAGATCTTTGAATTCAGTATTGTCAGCGCCTTTTTGTTCCTGTTCTTCCTGTCAGTCATCAGCTTTTTCGGCTTGCGACTCCGGCACAATGCCAAGGAGATGGTCATGGTGAACAAGCGCCAAGGTGCCGGCGAAATACTGTTCGACTTTTTTGCCATGCCGGTCCTCCGGGCGGGTCGCTGGATCTCCGGCAAGACCAGCCAGATAAACGTGTTCCTGTTTATCATGGATTTTATCATCGAGGCGCCGTTCAAAGTGCTGATCGAGACTGTGGAAGACTGGGTCAGCTTCCAGCGGGAGAAAAAGGACGAAATCATTTAAAACAGGGGTTAAAGGCCGCCCAACTTACCAACCCGCCAGGACAGATTGTCTGGCACTATTTTTTAGTGGGCAATAAATTATCAATGGACAGAAATTCTCTTTTCTGCTATAATAAAAAATGTTAATTTTGTTGAGTTAAATTCATTAGTAAGTAACAGACAAAATTAGCCTTTGGTTAGGGCAATTTCATCAAAATAGTGAATTTTTTCTCCAAGGGCAGCAAAAAACGAAAACCAACTTTGTTTGGGGGTAAGACGGCCAAAAATATTGATTGGCCAGCCCTGCCAAAACTCCTCACAATCAAACAGGTCTGTGAGATTCTTGACGTCCATCCGAATACCCTCCGCAATTGGGACGAATCGGGTCGGTTGAAAGCGGTCCGGGTCGGCGCCCGCAAGGATCGGCGGTATGAAAAAGAGTCTATCAGAAAAACATATCTCCAGCAGCGCCCCGCACAACCCGAACACCCGGATGTAAAATTACCGGCCCCCAGCGAAGGAGGCAAATATGTCCTGAAACCTGGCTGGTCCTCAAGCAAAATAAAACTCCTGTTTATCAGTAAGAAATTTTCTGTATTTGTCTACTCAACCGTACTGGTTGCGTTCGCCTTTTTCATTATCCAGTCATTTTTCTTTGCCAGAATTTTCGTAGTGCAAGCCGAGGTCACCCAGGCTCAGCCCAGATTACTGACCCTGGAACCTAACGCGGCCTCAGGCTGGGAAAACCCCCACCAGGCCAAGCACCCGGATATCCTCACCACGGGCGACCTCCCATCATTTACCAATAAAAATTCCGCCACTTACACCAACCGGCCGGTGGTAGTAAAAGGGGAAACGACGGATGTCCCGGCGGTAGCAGCGGATCCGCCTAACGCTTTACCGACCGAGGAGCCGACAGTCGTGCCGCCCGACAACGCAACGGCCATAAATTCATCTCCTTCCCCAGAACCCGCCCCGACCACCGAAACAGTCCCGCTCACGCAGATCGACCCGAACCTGGAACTGAGCGGCTTCAAACTGCCCGGCGAGATTTCAAAGGACAGCCTGCTCAATAATGCGACAATAGTAATTTCATTTGGCGGAGATTCCTTCCCCAACAATGAAGATGTCATTACCTTTTCATATTCATCGGATGCCGGCAACACATGGGAAATGCTGGATTCCTTTGCCATGAGCACCAAAGTCAGCAACGCGACGCATGGAGGATACTGGGAGTTCCCGGTGACAGAAAAAATCAACTCTATCCAAAACTTAGACAAGCTGCATATCAAAATAAACTATAACTCCGTCCCTGGCCCGCAGCCGTCAACGGCCTATGTCGACGGCGCCAACCTGCGCGTTACTCTCATTGAGCCCCCCTCCGAAAAAACAGTCGATAAAATCGAACAGAGCGTAACGCTCACAAAAAATGCTTTTTCAGTAAAAGAAACACCGACTCTGGACGTAGCGGTGGAGGAAAAATCAAAACTGGCTTTCCTGGGAGGTAAGTCAACCAAGCGGGAGGTAAAATCAGTCACTCTGACAGACCCGGCCGGGAAAAAACGGCAAGTGGACGCAGAAATAACCAATACGACCACTGATGGGGTGACCACTGCCGCATATGCCATCAATCCAAAAGACCTGCCTTCAGCAGGGCTGTATTCCGTCACCGCCACCATTGAACAAAATGGATACACGAAGGAAGTGACAGAAAACTTCATCTGGGGCGCATTGGCCATGAATCCTGACCAATCCACCTATAAGAAAGGTGATACGGCCACGTTTTCCATCGGAGCCCTGGATGAGCATGGCGGCATCGTGTGTGACGCCGATGTCGTACTGACCATCACCGACCCACTTGGTAAAACAACAATCAAACAGACGGCGGACAAGACTATCGAAGTTACGGATTTTTGCGGCAAAAAAGAATTGTACCTGAAACCGGACCTCGTCGCCAAGGAAAAACTCACACGGTCCGGCACATACCGACTTGATTTGACTGCTACGGTACACGGCAGCGCGAGCTCACTATCCGATACGATCATTGTTAAAGAAAAACCGGAGTTCACCATCAGCCGTTCCGGCCCGACCCGCGTCTTCCCGAACATCTACCAGCCCATGAAACTGGAATTGACCGTACGCGACGATTTCAAGGGCACTATCCGGGAATCATTCCCGGCGGATTTCGACATCAAGCCGGAAAACGGCGGGTACAATTTGCC
>Ga0172379_10006615_pt1 | contig 15401 bp, 17 predicted proteins | sample GrowelOW334metaG_FD_119756 | JGI IMG/M metagenome (GOLD analysis project Ga0172379, IMG submission 119756) | Groundwater microbial communities from an aquifer near a municipal landfill in Southern Ontario, Canada - Groundwater well OW334 metaG | ecosystem: Environmental > Aquatic > Deep...
ACAAGTACGACGGCCGCTGTTATAACAAGAACGTAATGAATAGGCACAACAGTAATTCCATCCAAATAATACAAAACTCCGGCCGCTCCGGAAACAGCCAGCAACAGAACCAGCAGGGCAATGAATACTTTCGCAGTGATACTTCTTTTTATTAAATTCATTTTATTTTTGTTTTTTTATTTACCTTCTAAAAATGATTGAATAGATGGATATATTGAAATCAATTCATTCATACCTATGGCCTGAAAAACATCGGCTACATTCTGCTTTAAACCAACAATAACGAGAGCTTTTCCGGTTCCCGCAAGCTTGTTATGCACCTCCATCAAAATACCAATTCCTTGGCTGTTTATGTAATCAAGATCGGTAAAATCAAAAACCAAATTTTTCGTGGCATCAGGATCCAGATCCATAAATTGTCTTAAAATAGTCTCGAGAGCTCCATCAATTTGGTTGTAACCGTTCTTATCGAAAGTGCCGGTAAATCTTATAATTTGATATCCGTTGGAGGAATCCAAAGGCTGTTCTGTGATTTTTAGAGATGATTCCATATTTATTTGATTATGTTTTCTTTAGTATTAATTTGTTTATTAGTTCGGCATCTTCGTATTCCTCAGTCATATTATACAGCCATTTAAGATTATTGAGATCCCTTTTTTGGAAACTGGCCGGTGATTTAATTTTGGAAATAATTTCATTGGTTTTTTGATGTACAACGTGCGCCAATATTTTATCAAGATTCTTAAGCATACGAACATCAATATCTCTCATCAGGTATTTCAACTTTTCGTTAATAGCCTCATTCTTCATAAATCTAAGGTCTACAACAACGGGAACGGCTTCATAGCAATTCATTTTAAGAAGGGCAACCGCGCTTTGCATCCTCAAATCAACATTCTTCGAGCGAAGATATCTAAAACAAATTGCCTTCTCTTTTTTAAGTTTCAATTCTCCAACAGCAAACAAACCGTAAGCGATTTTTTCGGATTTGCCGGAGTAAAGGAAAGAAGAAATAAGATAAGAAGCTTCGTCAAAATACTTATCGGTTCTACCAAGAGCTACGGCTGTATTAATCTGCTGATTGGCATTTTTTGATTTTAAGAAAGGCTTTAAGAATTCAATTATTGAAGAATCCTTGTAATTTCCAAGAGCATAAATAGCGTCCGGTTTAAATCTTTCCTCGTCGCGCTTTAAAACATTTAACAAGAATTCCACGGCCGAAGTCGCGCTTATTTTTGAAAGTAGAAAAATGATGCTGCTTTTTATGGCAGGGGATTTTTCGCTTAAATAAATTTTCTTGAGTGAGTTTAAAAGCTCATACTTAAGCAGAAGATTTGCGCTAACTATGCTGCGTAATTCTTTGTAAGACAACAAAGTATCTACGGCTTTTTCTTTTATAATGCGGCTATCGGAATATAAACATTTTGAGATTGCGGACACCGCGGATCCGTCTTGAGATTCACTGAAAGCTCGCAATATCCTGACTTTGACGGAAATATCCTCGGATTCGTTTAAAAGTATTTTTGTGAGTTCGCCGGAAGCGTTTTTATGCCCATTTTGAGCAAGAATATCAATGGCGTTAAAACGTTCTTCTTTATTTTTGTCGCCAAGTCCGTGAACGGAAATAGCAGTATATTTATCTTGCTGAGAGTAAGTGAAATATAAGAAAACAGCTGTAACAACTATCATCGCAACGTTAAGATAGAAAACGATTTCTTTGTCGGGAATAAGAAATTGCATAAGAATCAAAACCAAAGTTCCGAGAAGCGCTCCTATCGGTCTTATAAATCCATCAAGAAATTCTCTGACATACTCGCGAGTATTTTCTTTAATAGCGTAATAAGCGGAATGATAAGCGTTAGTGTAAATGATTGTTGTAGCGGTAAAATTGTTCTTTGCCAAAACCGCAGTTGCAAAACCAAAATTCGCGAACGTGCCCACCAAACTGATTAAAGTTACAATCGGGTGAAGAATCATACTTCCAACAACTCCGAGGGATTTTATGATTTTTCCGCCAAGGAAGAGCTGGATAATTAAGGCCGAAACGCTGAAAAGTATGAACAAAATTCCCAAGTCGTGTATAAAGGCATGCTCAAAGCCTCCGCCGCTTTCAATAACCACGGAAGAAACTTTACTGTAGACAGCTTTTGTATATTGAAATTCCATCAAATTGAATAAAAACCATTGCAGGAAAACTATAAAAACCATTCCTTTTATAAACTTCATTTGATTCTTGTTTGAGAATTCCAGTTTTAGCTTATCGATAATCCCAAGCGGAGATTTTATGTACTTTCTTGGCTTTTTCAGAACAACCTTTTTATGTTTTAGGACATAAGAATAATAGCCGATGAAAGGCAAAATTAGGAAAATCAAAATAACTGATAAATATGAAAAATTGGAAATTGGCATGGATTTTGGAAGAGAAAAAATCAACACACCTCCGACTATGCCACCGATTGTTTCCGCGGCCTCGATGATTGGAAAAACTCTTTCTCCGGAAAGCGGATTAAAAAGATCTTCGGAAAAAGCATCGAGAAGCATTTTTAGTTGAACAAGACAAATTGATTCGACAACAATTAATGCAGCGAAAAACATCAATTGGCTTACTCCAAAAAACAGACCGGACAGGAATAAGAGGATACCGGAGCCAAAAACAGTTAGTGCAATCAATGTGGTTTTTTTGAAAGAATCCAGGAATGTGGAATAAAAAATACTTCCCAGAATCGTGAAAAAAGCATTTATCACAAAAAGATATGGAAGAGATTGTATTCCCATGTTAGCGACAAAAATCGCCACAACCAAAGTCCAATTTATAACGAAAACGATTTTATATAGGAATTTCGCGAACCAAGCGATGAGCAATTTGGGCCACTCGTTATTCTTAACGTCGAACACTCTGTTTAAGAGCGAAAATTGTTTGATGTTCTCAAGCATTTTTGTTTTTTGTGTTTATTATGCTTAATTATACAACAAAATCACTAAAACATCAATCGTTTCAGGGCTCAGCCCTGGGCTGAGCCTTAGGCTTAAGCTCTGGACTTTGGTAGAATGCCCACATGCAAAAAAAGTTCTTCAAACCGATTACCGCCGGAAGTGCGATGGCGATGATAACTATAACAACGTTTGTAAGCTACGTAATCGGACTGTTAAGAGATAGGGTTATCGCGGTGAATTTTGGAACTACGGCCGCTACCGACACGTATAATGCGGCTTTTCTCATTCCGGACACGCTATTCGTAACATTTATCGCGGGCGCCTTAGCCGCGGCCTTTCTCCCCATTTTTTCCGAATATTTGATTAAAGATAAAAAAGAGGCGTACAAAATCGCAAACACGGTACTAACGGCCGGCACTTTGTTGATTTCGGCGCTGGCGGTTTTGGCGTTCATCTTCATGCAAAACTTGGTTCCGCTGTTATTCCCGGAAGTGCCTGTGGAAGCCCAAAAAGACATTATTTGGATGACTCGTTTGATGCTTTCCTCGGCGGTGTTTTTCACGGTCAGTAACAGCCTGGGAAACATTTTGATGAGCTATAAACACTTTCTTTCATATTCACTTTCGCCAATCGTGTATAACCTCGGAATAATCCTCGGCGTAATCTTTTTGAGCGACAAATTGGGGATATATTCGGCCGCAGTCGGAGTAATAATTGGAGGGTTTTTGCACTGCTTGGTAAGGATTTTTGACACGATGAAGACGGAATATAGGTTTAAGCCGCAATTGGATCTAAAAAATCCGGGCTTCATAAGAATAATAAAGTTGATGATTCCAAGGACGATTGGGCTGATTTCATGGCAGATAAATTTATATATGTTCTCGGTCGTGGGGATGAAACTTTTAGAAGGGGGATTGGCGGCTTTTAATTTTGCAAGGAACATTCAGAGTTTCGCGGTGAGCATGATAGGCATATCTTTTGCAACGGCGATATTCCCGGATTTGAGCATATCAGTCACAAATAACGACCCTGAGGCATACACATCGCATGTTCAAAAAACAAGCCAAAGGATCCTGTTTTTCACGATTCCGGCGATGGTCGGAATAATAATGTTATCCCGCCCGCTCGTAGAATTAATCTTGGCGGGAGGAGTATTTGAAGAAAGTTCGATAGCGCTGACTTCGTTGATTTTATTTTATTTCGCAATTTCGATTCCGTTTGAAAGCTTAACTCACATTTTGCAAAGAGCCTTTTACGCCAAGCAGGACACAAAAACTCCGATGTACGTAAGTCTGGTTTCGATGTTTTTGATGGCATTCTGCACCTACACGGTTGCTTCAAAATACGGCATTCAATGGTTCCCAATCGGATTCACGCTGGGCATGGTGTTCCAGGTTCTGGCCATGACATATTTGGGAAGAAAAGGATTTAAAAACTTCAAGCGCAAGGAGTTCTTAATAAGCATGGGAAAAACAATTTTGGCCAGCGGAATTATGGCTGCGTCACTTATGATTAGCGCTCAGTTAGGAGATTATATGCCGGTAAAACTTTCATACGTTTTAAGGATATTTATAGGTGGAGGGGTTTTCTTTATCGTAGCTTTCCTGTTAAAATCCCCGGAGCTATCTAGCGTAAAATATGTATGGCAAAGAATTACAAGAAAATCATTTTAGACATTTTGGTCATAGCGACTGCCTTCGCAGTATTAGTAGGAGGAGAAATGAAGTTGCGAAGCTATTTAAAATTCAGGGCAATAGAAGAAGAGAATCAGGAGGTATTAGATAAATTTAAGGACGTCAAAACAGTACCAACCCTTTCTACCAACACGGGGTATTCGGAAAACGGACTTTTGATGGTGCCTTTTATATGTCAGGCGCCGCTTGAGACAGTGCAAAATTGGAAACTCCATGAAACAAGCTGCGAGGAAGCGGCGCTCCTTCAAGCCTATCTTTACGAAACAAATTCGGACATGACAAAGGAGAAAGCAAATCAGGAAATCCTAAAAATGAAAGACTGGGAAAATCTGAACATGAACGGCGAGCACGATTTGTATGGCGACGACATGAAGAAATTCATGATGGGTTATTACGGACTGAAGGACAATCAAGTCAAAATCATATACAAAGCCTCGATAGAGGACATAAAAACCGAGATAAACGCCGGCCATCCGGTAATCGCTCCGGTAACGGCAAAGCTCATCGGCAACCCATATTATCCATATCCCGGCTACCACATGTTAACGGTAATCGGCTACACCTCGGACAAAATCATCACCAACGACAACGGCACCCGCCACGGCAAGAGTTTCTCCTACGACACCGCTATCTTCAAAAAAGCCATGGATGATGCAGGAGGGGATGTAATTATCCTCAGTATTTAGGACAATAACGACCAACTTGAACATTATGTACGAACCAAAAGAACCAATATTTAGATCTTACGATGCCGATGAATCTCCAAAGGTTGCCACATATTCTCCAGTCATAGAGCCAATAGTTCCCGGCCACACAGTTGAATTATCCGGAATAGTTGGAATAGACCCTGATACAAAGAAATTAGCCAAAGGCGGGATAAGCGCCGAAACAAAATGCATATTGGATGAAGTCAGAGCGCAATTGGAGAAAGCCGAACTATCCATGCAGCACGTTATGAAAGTGGAAGTTAAACTTGCGGGACGAGTTAGCAGGATTTTTTCGCGCAAATTATCCAAAGATTTTACGGCAATGAACGCGGTTTACAACGAAGCCTTCAAGGAAAACACCCCTCCTCCGACAAGATACACGGTTGGCGGACTTCAATTATTGCACCACGCCAGAGTTGAAATGGTGGTTACGGCGTTCAGGCCAGATTAAACTGCTGGTGGCTGGAGAGATGACGAGTAGATAAAGAGTATTATTTGCTTGCGCAAACACCTTCTTTCCTCTGATTTTCCCTTTTATACCTTTCTACGAGATTTTTTTGATCTTCGTTTGCTCCACGAATAGCAGATTTTACAATCTTTTTTTTCTCGCTCGAAGACAAATTGATAAATTTTGTGCTATTCATAATAGTTCCATTAAGGATTTTCTATTGTATATCATTTTGACATATGGGTCAATAGAATCAACATTCAATTTGAGTTTATCTAAGCCATTTTCAAAGTTTTTTATTACTATATGAAGTTGCACTTGTTTACCAAATTCTTCTTTAACTCTGTTGGCATTTTCACATGCCTTGAAGAAACTATCAACAAAAACTTCTTTAGGAACAATTCTTCCCTCTAATTCTTGCCGATATTTCGTAAATTTCCAAGCAACAAGAGGGTCTTGATAGAGATAATATATCTCTATATGTCTGGCCTTATTTATAGACCGTTGGACATTATTCAAGGATTTTTCATAATCAGCAAAAGTCGCATCAAGTATCATATTCTTCTTTTTTTTGATTACATAATCATAAATATATTCAACGGCAATTGCGGATCCGCCCTGGACATCTGAAGCATTACAGCCGTTATATAATGGTATAAAATCTCTTATCTCGTCCGCATCAATTCTAACTGCGGTTATTTTAGCATCCGCTAAGAATCTTTTAGAGAACTCCGTCTTCCCAGCACCTGGAGACCCAGCCATAAAAATCGAGATAGGTTTTTCGTCAGGAAGGCATACGGAATCACCGGCAAAATGCTCTTTGATTTCTTTTTTATGGGACTTAACAAACTTTATAGCTGATTGGCTTATATTTTCATCCATAATTACACTAATTCTATCATCTATTTTGTTTATGCAAAAATAATGCTAACATTCAACAGTTTCACCACGAAAAAAGCCCTTTAAGGTTTCGTCCTTACGGGGTGTTTTTCATTTTATGGGCAATAGCTTATCTATCAGAACCTTTCTGTCTTTCCCGATAAATACACCGCAGTCCTTTCTAACCAAAGAAAGGGGGTTTAGGCCTCTTTCTCCGAACATTGATACTGAATCTTTTTCGCCGATTACCTTTGGGGCGATGTAGAGAAGAAGTTCGTCGGAGTAGTCGCGGAAAGAGATGAAGACTTTTGAGCCGCCTTCCACAAAGAGGATTTGGATGCCGAGAGAGGGGAGGTATTTAAGGAGCGCGGGGACGCGTACTCTATTTTTGCCAAAAGATTTGAAGTTAATTCCCGCGCGTTGAAAACGGAGTTCGTCCTTCTTTGAGGCCAAATCTGTGCACGCCACGAACACATTCTTGTCACGGAAAACCGTGGCCTTGGTGTCCGATTCCAGCTTCTTATCTATAATAATTCTTAGCAATTTTTTGCCTTTGTATTTTGGTGAAACTCCGAGTTCGGGGTTGTCGATTTTAACGGTGCCGGAGCCGACTAAGACTGCATCGCATCGCGATCTCTCGTCTTTTGCGTCCGCTTGGGACTTTTTCGAAGTAATCCAGCCTTGGTGGCCTCTGTGCGCTGCGATTTTGCCATCAAGACTGATTCCGGCCTTCATGATCACATAAGGCAAACCGGTTTTTGCGAACTTCAAAAAACTTCTGTTCATAAAACTGATTTCTTTCGCCAATTCGGAACCTTCATCCAAAACTTCACTCGCAATTCCATGCTTTTTTAATTCTAAAATTCCACCTTTATGAATTGGATCTTTTATTCCGATGAAGACTTTTTTTGCGCCACATTCAATAATTGCCTTTGTGCACGGCGGCGTTTTTCCGTAGTGATTGCAAGGCTCCAGAGTTACATAAATCTCCGCACCAGTAAGCGCTTTTTTGTCCTTCACACTTTTTATAGCAACGATCTCCGCATGATCCGTTCCGGCCTTTTTGTGCCACCCTTCGCCAATGATTTTTCCATTCTTCACAATCACAGCACCAACACACGGATTCGGCGCAACGAAGCCTTCTCCTTTTTGGGCCAATTCCAGAGCTCGTTTCATAAATCTCTCCTGCATAAAGAAAGATTACACATTTTTTAATAGATGCCCCATCTTGTTTTTCTTCGTGGCAAGATATCTCCTGTTTTTTGGATTTGGAGCAATTTCAATCGGAACTCTTTCGACAACATTCAAACCAAAACCTTGAAGCCCGACAATTTTCGTAGGATTATTTGTAAGCAGACGAATGTTTTTTATTCCCAAATCGGCGATAATTTGGGCCCCGATTCCGTAGTTTCTAAGATCCGCCGGAAGTCCCAATTTCTTGTTAGCTTCAACAGTGTCATAACCGTTATTTTGCAGGTTATAAGCCTTTATTTTGTTCACCAGTCCAATTCCTCTGCCTTCCTGTCTCATATAAACAATCGCTCCTTTTTTCTCTTTTGATATAAGCTCCATCGCCTTATCCAACTGCTCGCGGCAATCGCACTTTACCGAATGAAAAACCTCGCCGGTAATGCACTCGCTATGAACCCTTAAAAGCACTTTGTCGTTCTTGGAAAAAGTACCTTTCGTAAGAGCTATATGTTCATTTTTATCGACATCACTTTTGTAAACCCTCAGATTAAAATCTCCATACTTCGTAGGCAAAACGGATTCCGCCACCATTTTTATAAGATTTTGTTTGTGATAACGATAAGCGATTAAATCCTTGATTGTGATTATCGGGAACTTATTCTTTTTGGCAAAATTTACAAGCTCCTTGCTTTTCATCATTTCCCCATCGTCACGAGCGATTTCACAAATGACAGAAGCAGGGGATAGGCCGGCCAATAACATCAAATCGATGGATGCCTCGGTGTGGCCGGCCCTAACCAAAACTCCGCCTTTTCTGGCTTTTAGCGGAAATATATGGCCGGGTCGTAAGAAATCCTTGGCTTTTGATTTTGAATCAACAATAGCTTTGATAGTTTTCGCCCTATCAGACGCGGAAATTCCGGTCGTAACACCTTTTTTCACATCCACGGAAACGGTAAAATTACACTTAAAAGGCTCCTCGGTATTCGGAACCATAGGATAAAAATCCAACCTGTCCGCGATGTCACTGGCAACGGGAACGCAGATGAGGCCGCGCCCTTCCTTTGCCATAAAATTAACATTTTCCGAACTTGCATATTGCGCGGCCATAACCAAATCGCCTTCGTTTTCACGATCTTCATCATCAACCACAACCACCATTCCGCCACTCTTAACGGATTTTAAGGCTTCATCTATTGTATTGAACATATTTTTCTAAGAGCTAAAAAGAAAACCTCACATATTTTAGCACTTTTGCGCCACCAAGGAACTGTTCTATGGTTTGTTCTACATTTTTTACAAAAGGCTGTTTCATTAAAGCATTTTCCTCTCTGAATTTCTTTTCTTTTCCCATCATGATTTTCTCAATAATCGCTTCCGGTTTTCCTTCTTTTTTCAACTGTTCTGCCCAAATTTCTTTTTCCTTTGCAACCAAGTCATTTGAAATTTCGTCCGGAGAAATAACTCTCGGATTTGTGGCGGCAGTATGCATCGCAACTTCTTTTGCCAACTCCTCGGTGCCGCCCTCAAGTGAAACAACGACGCCGATTTTCTTATTTGAATGTAAATAAGTTCCCATTACTTTTCCTTCAATTAAAGCCACTTCGGCCAATTTAATGTTTTCGCCAAATTTCAGTCCGGCATCTTTTACCTCAGGAACTTCCTGGGCGGCGTCTTTAATTTCTCCTTTAAAAACTTTGTCCGCAAGCGCATCGGCCAACTTGCAAAAATCTTCCCCTCTGGATACGAAATCCGTCTCGCAAGCAAGTCTAACCATTCCAATTTTTCCATTGCCAACTTTTATTGCAACTGCGCCTTCTCCTGTCGCTTTTCCAACTCTATCGGCCGCTTTCGCTTCACCTTTTTTCCTAAGTAATTCCACAGCTTTTGTTTCATCGCCATTTGCCTCTTCCAAAGCCACTTTACAAGCTGTCATAGAGACGCCTGTCATTTCTCTTAATTTTTTGATTTGGTCTAAATTTACTGCCATATTATTTAAATTAAATATTAATTGGTTTTCTTTTCCTCGGTTTTATTTTCAATCATTTGCTGATGTTCTTCGTCGAATTTTTTTCCTGTCAAAAAAGTAAAAAGCCAAAACTCAGGAATTTTCATAGCCAACTGCCCAAGTACTGGAATTTTTGTTTCCTGATGCATGTATGAAAACACCATTCCGGCGATATGAACTGCGATCAAAACGCCCCATAGCATCAAACTTAATGTTTGGCTTATCAAAGCCACAAATATAGTTACTATCCAAAGTCCAAAAAGTGCCAATCCTTGTCTCGCGTGAAATCTGCAAAACTTGTTATTCGCCATTCTAACGGAAGTAATCGTACAAGTTATCAAATTAAACACGGGAATGTAGCAAGAAATTGCCCATCTTTTTTCAGCGGAAACGCTGGTAACTTTCGCCTTCAAGTCATCTATCGGGCTTGAATAGGGAGTCTTTGGCGGAACAGCAGTCGGCGGAACAGCAGCTGCAGGAACTTCAACTGCAGGAACTTCAGCCGGTTTTGCCGGAGCAGGTTGAATAAAAGCTTTCTTTTCTTCCTGATTTGAGGGGGTAGTATCGGCCATATTTACTTATGATTAACAGCTCCTTTTATTTTATTCAAAAGATAAGTAAGCGATTTAATCGCATCGTCATTTGCAGGAATAGGATAACTTACTTTTGAAGGATCTGCGTTTGTATCACAAATGGCAACAACCGGAACACGTATTTTTTTTGCTTCTTTTACAACAATTGCATCTCTGCATGAATCAACAACAAAGACGGCGTCAGGCGCGGAATGCATGCCCTCAACACCTCCAAGCGCAACTTGCAACTTGTCTATTGATTTTCCAAGTTTTGAAGCCTCTTTCTTTGTGTATTTCTCAAAATCTCCGGCAGCTTGTTGCTCTTTTAAATCGGTAAGATATTTTGTCCTAGTCTTAATCGTAGCGAAATTTGTCAAAAGTCCCGGAATCCATCTTGAAACTACATAAGGCATGTGAGTCGACTTTGCCAAATCCTCAATCAATTTGATAGATTGTGGCTTCGTGCTAACAAAAAGCACCTTTTTTCCTTCCATTGAAAGCTTGGATAAAAACTCCATAGCCTTTTCCAAACAATCCGCCGTTTTCTCAAGGTCAATAACGTGAATACCGTTAACCTCTCCATAAATGTATTTCTTCATTTTTGGGTTCCACTTGTGGGTACGATGTCCGATATGCACTGCATTATCAAACATTTCTTTTAGATCCTGTTTTGTCATAATCCTTTGGGTTTACCATCAGTTTTTCATTGATTTGTGTCATTGCCCTTTGAAGAGATAAATCTCTGAGGGAGGATTTCACAAGCTGAAAAACCAACTTGATATAAAATTTAAGCGACGCTAATCTAATGAAAAAGGGACATAATTGCAAGCCAAATGCAGGATTTAAGCCAACTCAGACAAAAAATAGATAAAGTCGATACAAATATATTGGCTTTGGTGAGGGAAAGAATGGCTATCGTAAAAAATATGAGAGCATTCAAGAAGAAACACAAAATACAAATTATAGACAAAAAAAGAGAGAGAATCGTGTTACTCAAGGCAAAAACCCCTTCCGAAAAGGCCATTTTAAAGAAAATCATAGCAGAATCAAAGAAAGCTCAGAGGGTACCAAAAAAATAGCATTTACACCTTTGACTTAATGGCCAAATATTGATATAATAATAAAGAACAAAAACAAATATATGGAAAATACAAATCAAAAACCGGTTTCTAAAGATGAAACAAGGATCTCGATCACTCTTCCTTCCACGGCATATTTCATGTCTGGAATAAGAGATTTTACATTGAACTTGGTAAAAAATACCACAGACTTCGAAGAGAAATGGGCATACAGATTCCAGTCGGTAATTGATGAACTCTGTAACAACGCTATCGAATACGGATCAACTCCGGGAAGCGACATCAGGGTCATTTTTTCAAGCGTTAAAGGTGAATATTTGCAATTGGCAGTTGAAGATACCGGAACAGGAAAAAACTCGGTGAAAGCGGCCGAAGTTAAAAAGTTATTTGATGAAAGAAGAACTCCCGGATATGTATTTACGGGAATCAGAGGCCGCGGTTTGGCAAAAATCGTTGGAGAATGGACAGACGAAATACACTTTGAAGATAGAGAAGGCGGAGGACTAAGAATAACAGTAAAGAAATTCTTAAAAGATCCACGTTTCAACTCAAGTCTTTTAAAACCACACGAATCGGTAGTTTTAGATTCATAAATTAATAATAAACAAAAATATGACAGAAGTATCAATCTCAATAGAAAACATGCCAAGTTCGTCACCTGACAAGACGATTAAAATCGTTCATATAGCGGGGCAACTCGACGAAAGTAATGTAGATGAAAAGATAAAAGACATTTACAAAACTATCGAGGAAACTCCAAAAAATCTTAATCTGATTTTCGATATGGAGAAGCTTGAATACATGAATTCAAAATCAATTGGATATCTTACGGATTTATACGGAAAACTTACGGAAAGCGGAGGAAAAGTATTGATTGCAAGCGCAAAACCAAACATTTTAGACATTCTTCAGGTTGTGGGATTAACACAACTTATTGCAACTTTCGACACGATAAAAGCCGCAATGGATAATATCGGAGGAGGATCACTTGGAACTACGGCAGTAGCGCCAGCAGCTCCGGCAGCACCAGCTACACCAGCTCCGGCACCTACGGATGGAACATTCAAATTACAGTAACCCATTAAGCCATGGAGGCGTTACTGCAAAATCAGATATTGTTAATGTCGATATCGGGACTTCTTGCCGGTACTCCGGTAGCGATATGGATTTATCTTCTTTTTAGTAAATCTGAGAAAAGCAAGAAGACAGTAGCTTTCGTTTTCTTGCTTGGTTGCTTAACTGCACCGACACTTTTGATAATTCAGCAACTATGGTCGGAATTCCCAAGTTTTAATTTGGCGGCATTCATAGAAAATAACGTCAAAAGCCAGGCTACTATATATATAGCCACATTCGTTCTTTTCGGAGCGATGGAGGAAATAATCAAACAAATAGTAGTTATATTGGTGGATAGAAAAACCTTGTTGATTAAAACGGTGGGGGATTCAATGAGATATAGCATAGCTTCCGCCTTGGGGTTTTCTTTTATAGAAAACTCATACTACTTGATGCAATTTTGGCCAAGTTTGGGATTAGCGCAGGTAGCAGGAATGTTCATCTTTCGCGCAATCTTCACGACCTGCGCCCACATGATTTTCTCCGGAATCTTCGGATACCATTACGGAATAGGAAAATTCGCGATAGATATAAGCCAGCAAGAGGCTTGGGTTGGCAAAGTTTCTTTGCCCGCGAGAATAGTGTCAAAAATATTCAAAATGCCTGTAAGTCAGGCATATCAGCAAGAAATGATAATTAAAGGAATGCTTTTTGCAATTTGGATGCACGCAAGTTTTAACTATCTTTTGGAGCTAAATATCATTTTACCGATAATAGGATTTGTACTTTTGGGATACGCATATTTAAGGTTTTTACTAAGCAGAAAAACGGGAAATTTAATGCTGGTTACGGATATTTCGACCAAGAAAAAATCTACACTGATAAAAAAAGACGAGGACGTTGTACTCGAACTTGTTGGAATGTGGTTTAAGGACAAAAGATACGTGGATGTAATCCATATTTGCGAAAGACTTTTGGAAAGAGATCCGGACAATAATGTCATTAAATTATTCAAAGCAAAAGCCGTGGACGCGATAGATCAAAATGATACTTACGCGAAAATTTTGGGATCGGTTCTAAAAACAAAGGATGATATATCTGCAAATCAAAGAAACATTCTGACAACCTACCTCGATAAAAAAGAACAGTTGAGAAAGTCGGCTGTAAAGAGTAAATAAGAAGTAAGATTCCTTATTTCTTATGAGCGCTGTAAAAGCAAAAATAGCTTTGGTGTTTGACTGGATGACAACGGCTGGGGGCGCCGAGAAAGTCAACATTGTTTTACATGAGATGTTTCCCGAGGCGCCCATTTTTACGTCGGTTTATAATCCTGACAGATTAAAAGGCTTTGAAGACGCCGAGATTCACACTTCATTCATTCAAAAACTTCCTTTCGCAAAGAATAATCATCAATATTATTTGGGATTAATGCCATACGCATACGAATCCTTCGACTTAAGCGAATTTGATATCGTAATTTCTAGCTCCCACGCTTGCGCAAAAGGAGTAATAACAAAACCCGAGACTCTTCATCTGTGCTACTGCCACACGCCAATGCGTTACGCTTGGGACAATTGGCACTCATACATCAAGGAATACAGGGTAAATTTTTTGGTAAAGAGATGGGCAAAGAGAAGGATGCACAAGCTAAGAATGTGGGATAGATTATCGGCAGACAGAGTTGATTCATTCGTTGCAAACTCCAGCACCACGAAAAAAAGAATCGAAAAGTATTACAGAAAACACGCGACTGTTATTCCTCCGATGATAAAAGTTTCAAAATACAAAGTGGCCGAAGAAGGACCAAAAGGATATTTCTTGGCAGTAGGAAGACTTATTCCATACAAAAGATTTGATATTATTGTGGAAGCATTCAATGAACTTAGAATTCCATTGAAGATAGTCGGAACCGGAATCATGGAAGATTATTTAAAGAAAATCGCCGGAGATAATATCGAATTTTTGGGATACACGGACAACAAAACTCTTACAAAGCTTTATAGCGAATGCGAGGCTTTAATTTTTCCTCAGGTTGAAGATTTCGGTATTACGCCGCTGGAATCCATGGCGTCCGGAAGACCGGTAATTGCATACCGCGAAGGCGGCGCCTTAGACACAATCGAGGAAAACAAAACCGGAATATTCTTTGACGAGCAAAGCCCGGAAGCTTTAATCGAGGCCGTAAAACAATACAAAAAAGTGCGGTCGAAATTTGACCCCGAAGTCATTCGACAACACGCCAAGGGGTTCGACCGCTCCGTATTCGAAAAACGCTTCCTGACTTTCTTAAAGGACAAGTGGGAAAGATGGCAATCTACAACGTCAAAAGACCGATAACGATATTTACAATCGCCCAAGCCGAATACATCAAGATCATACCGGCAATACTATAAATGATGGCTTTTTTTCCGCTTTCTTTGTCGTTTGAAAGTCCGGAGAAAGTATAAGTCGCACCTCCATAAAGTATTCCTCCAACAGCTACAAGTCCTCCAACGTTAAGGATAAATTCGATTACATATCTTATAAAATACGGAACCATCCACAGAGAAACACGACCTGTCTTAAGGGCACAACCGAGAATGTCATTGGCCGTAATATCTGACTGCGAAGGCCCCTCAACGGTAGGAGTTTTTAAAATTGTTTTTAGCTCATCACTAGTTTTATTTAAAACATTCTCAAAACAATCTTTTTTAGCATTTTCAGAGTCAATTTTGGGAAGAATGCCTTCGGTTGCGGCAAACGCCACCGGCATCGCAACGCTCATAAAAATCATCGCCATCCACGCAGCCAAAAACACACCGGCCACTTTTCTTGTAAATCCTGATTTTTTTGA
>Ga0172379_10006616_pt1 | contig 15400 bp, 8 predicted proteins | sample GrowelOW334metaG_FD_119756 | JGI IMG/M metagenome (GOLD analysis project Ga0172379, IMG submission 119756) | Groundwater microbial communities from an aquifer near a municipal landfill in Southern Ontario, Canada - Groundwater well OW334 metaG | ecosystem: Environmental > Aquatic > Deep...
AGAAATGGGTGATCATTCCCCGCCTCAAGCAAATCCCGGGTGTTGCCGAAGTGAGCAATTTCGGCGGAATCACCACGCAGTTCCAGATTGAGATTGACCCGCGGAAGCTCGATAAATATCAGCTTTCATTGAGCGAGGTTATTGGCCAGATAGAGAAAAACAGTGCCAATGCCGGGGGCAGCGTCATCACACGCGGCGATCTTTCGTATGTGGTGAGGGGCATCGGGCTGATGAAGAATCTTGAAGATCTCGGCAAAGTGGTGGTCAAAACCCAGAATGGTTTTCCGGTGTACCTGAACGACCTGGGAGAGCTGAAATACGGGAACCTCGAGCGAAAGGGCATTCTGAGTTATACCGACCGTACATCAGATTTTTCTGATGGCGTGGAAGGGAGCGTGCAGCTTTTACGATATCAGAATCCCTCTATGGTTCTTGATGGAGTGAGTGCGGCTCTCGATGAGCTGAACAATGAAACTCTTCCGGAAGGAGTTCATATACATGTATTTATGGATCGGCGCAATTTGGTTGGTGCCACCTTAAAAACAGTTTCTCACACCCTGCTTTACGGAGTGTTTTTGGTGCTCGCTGTCCTGATCGTTTTCCTGGGTAATTGGCGCGGTGCCCTGCTTGTATCGATCACCATTCCGCTAGCCCTGCTGTTTGCTTTTATCCTGATGAACCTCACGGGTATACCGGCGAACCTGCTGTCACTGGGCGCGATCGATTTTGGGATCATCGTGGAAGGCTCGATCATCATGCTTGAAACAATCCTGAAAAAGCGGGAGGACCATCCCGGCGAATCCCTGATGATCGGTGATATCACCAAGCGGAGCATGGCCGTTGCCAAGCCGGTATTTTTTTCGATGCTGATCATCATCATGGCCTATCTGCCCCTGTTTGCCTTCGAAAGAATCGAGAAGAAAATGTTTACCCCGATGGCGTTCACGATTGGTTATGCGCTCATCGGAGCCATGATGGTGGCACTTTTGCTGATACCGGGACTGGCATTTGAAATTTACCATAAGCCCCGTAAAATTTATCATAACAAATGGCTGCATCACCTTACCATTCAATACGCCAGCAGGATTAAAAAGATCATGCACAAGCCCCGGCAGGTTTTTATACCGCTAATTGTAATTCTTATCACAACAGTCATTCTTAGCATAACGGTGGGGAAGGATTTTCTGCCGGCCCTGGATGAGGGATCGCTGTGGCTGCAGGTTCAGCTGCCTCCGGGCATATCACTGGAGAAATCGAAAGAGATGGCGGATACCCTGCGCAACCGGATCATGAAATATAAAGAAGTTACGTATACCATGATCCAGCTTGGCCGCGATGACGGGGGTGTCGATCCGTTTTCCACCTCGCACATTGAATGTTCGGTGGGTTTAACGCCTTATAAAGAATGGCGGAACGGCAAAAAGAAAAAGGATCTGATCGAGGAGATCGCAAAGGACCTGGCCGGATTACCGGGCTATCAGGTAGGATTTTCGCAGCCGATCATAGATATGGTGATGGACCAGATAGCCGGCTCACACAGCGATCTGGCCATTAAGCTATATGGAGAGGATCTCGGAGAGGCCCGCAGGATTGCCGAAGAAATCGTCAAAATCATCAGGCCCATACCGGGAGCGGCTGATGTGAATATTGAGCAGGAACCCCCGATGCCTCAGCTTCAGATACTGGCCGATCGCGATAAGATTGCGCAATACGGATTGAATGTTTCTGATGTTTCTGAATTGATTGAGGTAGCTATCGGCGGAAAAGCCATCTCGCAGATATTTATCGGGAACAAGGTTTACGACGTCATTTGCCGGTACAACGACATCCATCGGAATAGCCCTGAAGCTATAGGTGCGCTAATGCTGACCTCAGCCACCGGGGCGAAAATTCCGCTCTCACAAATTGCGGAAGTCAGGACGACTGTTGGGCCCAGCATCATTAACCGGGAAAGCAATCATCGGTTTTTAACGGTTCGCGTGAACCTCAGGGGCCGCGATATGACTTCGTTCCTGGACGAGGCTCGCCAAAAAATACAGAATGGCGTGACCTATGACCACAGCCAGTTCAGGATTCACTGGGGCGGGCAATTCGACAGCCAGAAAAGGGCCTATGCCCGGTTGGCGATTATTGTCCCCCTGGCGCTGGCGCTCATGTTCCTGCTGCTGTTCGGTAGTTTTGGCACTTTCCGGCAAGCAGGATTCCTGATCAGTCTGCTGCCTCTTTCGCTCTTTGGCGGGATGATGGCGCTGAACATTACCGGTATGACTTTCAATGTATCGTCCGCGGTGGGATTTATCGCCCTGTTTGGGGTGTTTATACAGAATGGCGTGGTCATGATCACTCGCATCAATCAGTTAAGGGATAAGGGAATAGCGCTGATGGAGGCAGTGATTGAGGGAACTCATCAATGTTTCCGGCCGGTGCTGATTACGGCAACCGTGGCAATCATCGGACTGGTGCCGGCTTCGCTCTCGACCAACATCGGTTCAGATGTTCAGCGCCCGCTGGCCACCGTCATTGTTTACGGTCTGGCCTTTGGAACGCTGATTACGCTGTATGCCTTACCGGCATTGTATTACATGCTTGAGAAAAAATATGATAAACCCGAAATTGAGGAGAATGAAATCAGTTAAATCGATAAGAATAGCACCGCTTGCCCTCCTGATCTTTTTATTTACCGGCACCGGTTTCGCCCAGGAGGGTAAGGCCACTATAGTCAAACCGGTAAGCATACAGGATTATTTAAAGGAAGTGGCACAGGGGAACCTTGGTTATATTGCAGAAAAATTCAATATTGATATCGCTGAGGCCACGGTGAAAGCCGCGAAAGTTTTTAATAATCCCGAAATAGCGGTGGGTTATTCCGATAATCAGGACCGGCGGATTCAAATGGGAAAATCGTTTGATGCCGGGCTGAGCTATTCACTGAACCTGGGAAATGTGAGGTCGGCCAGGATCAGCGTTGCGCAATCGGAGCGCGACCTGTCGGGCCTGGTATTGCAGACTTATTTTCAAAATCTCAGGGCCGATGCAGCGCTTGTTTATTATACCGGCCTTAAGGAAAAATTGCTGCTTGGCGTGCAGGAAGATAATTACCAGCGCATGGTTGAATTGGCGAGGGCCGACAGTATCCGGTTTCGCACGGGCACCATTATGGAGGTAGATGCCCGGCAGTCGGCCATTGAGGTCCGTATTCAGAAGAACGAGCTCATCAGGGCCCGGTCAGCCTGGCAGGTGGCATTGGTGCAAATGGAGCGCCTGAGGGGCATTAGCGGGTCTGATACTTCATGGCAGCCCAGCGGATCACTGGAGTACCCAATACGTGATTTTACGGCAGGTTCACTGATTGACCAGGCCAAGGAAAACCGGTATGATCTGCAGGCTGCCATTCAGTTGCGGACAATTTCCGAAAAAATGGTCAGGCTGGTAAAATCGGGCCGGGCCATGGAGCTGGGAATTCAGACCGGCATGTCGTTCAACACCATCGCCGTAAACGAAATCGCTCCCTCACCGGCACACTATTCCTATAATATCGGTGTATCGGTACCATTGAAGTTCTCCTCCTTAAACAAGGGAGAACTGGAAGCTTGGGAACTCACGGTTAAGCAAAAAGAGGTTGCCTGCAGGGATGCCGAGCAGATCGTTATATCAGAAGTTACCCGGGCATTTATACTATACCAGTCGCAGAAGCGTCAGCTGGAAGAGTTTCATGCCGGCCTGCTTGCGGAGGCGGAGACCATTCTGAACAGTAAGGTTTACAGCTACAAGCGGGGTGAGACGAGCCTGCTGGACGTACTCATTGCACAGCGGACTTATAATGGAATCAAAAGAAGCTTTTATGAAACACACTACGGATACCTGGAAGCGCTGATAGAGCTCGAAAGGGCCTCGGGAATCTGGGATATCTGAAAAATTCCGGATAATATTCATTAAGAAGATGCGGATGACAATTACTCAATGAGGGTGGCATCGACTCCTTATTTAGCTAGAGGTTGCTTGTTTGACCGCATCTGTCGCCGGGTGCCAATAAAAAAAGGCCCAATTACTTGAGCCTTTTTCTTCTTGATTCTTCTGTCTTTTTCTTCTGCCTTCTGCCTTCTGCCTTCTGCCTTCTTTAAAGTACCCAGAGCCGGGGTCGAACCGGCACAACATTGCTGTTACTGGTGTTTGAGACCAGCGCGTCTACCAATTCCGCCATCTGGGCTTATGGCCGCTGCAAAGATAAAAAAACCCCGAAATATTAAACAGGGGTTTTTGGAACGTGCGGTAGAGACAGATGATTATCTGTCTCTACACGTTCTTCCGCATGATGTCGTGTAGAGACAGATAATTATCTGTCTCTACCGTACCTCCCGCCGAATGTATATGTTAATCAACCAATAATTTAATTACCTGATTGTTAACCTTCAGGAAATACATCCCTTTGGCAAACTGTGTCAGATTAATGGTCTCCTGATATTCCAGCGTCGATTTCACAAGATTCTGGTAAACAGTCTGCCCCTGAATATTGGTAACCTGTATGTTCAGGTCAGATACCCTTTCATTGGATACCGCCAGGGTAAAAATCCCTTCATTCGGGTTCGGGAAAACCTGGATCGATGAGTTCAGCCGGTTCAGCTCGACCTCCATGCTCACGCCATTGTTGTATATATCGTTGAGCATGTTGTAGTACGAAACCCTGTATACCCGGTTGGCACCGCCCGAAGGGAATTCAGAAGTATTCCAGTCGCCGTTGATCCGGTATTTGTACTCAATGTTTTGGAAGGTTGGCAGTCCGGGCACTGTCAGTGTGTATATTCCGTCGCCGTCAGCATCGGTGAGGTGATGTGCTGAACCGTTCCATCCATTGATGGTTCCGGCAACATCAACAAAATCTCCATTGGCGGGCTTGAAATAGCCATTTGCGATCGGCAGTTTCATATCGACATTAAAAACAACCTCTGCCGAAGCCGGAGCTCCCGTATTATTCAGGTTGAGACGGATCATCGAAACGTCGCGGTTTTGATACCAGGTTGAAATATCATCGATAATATTGTGATATAAGCTTTTCGCCAGTGATTGCTTATGACTGTTATCGGAACCGATGGTGAAACGGTACAGGCTATTATTGGCATTGGCTCCGCCCCCGTGATACATCTGGATGGCTGCAATATATTTCCCCGGTTCGAGAAATTCCGATTCGCCATCTTTCTGTAACGGCAAGGTGATCCACTTATCCAACATTTCCTGGGTCACTTCGATGTACTCAGAAGAAAGAAGCTCAATCCAAACTGCATCATCAGGATTATACCAGTACAACCAGTATTGAAAATTGTATCCGGGTTTGGTGCTTGCAATGTGGTTTTCCGGCCTCTGCATGATCAGGGTTGAAATGGAATTTGCTTCACATCTTGTTTTGATATCATATTCTACCCCCAGATAATCGCCATCGCTGTTGTTAAATCCGGCCACACTGGAATAGGTCTCGAATTCCCAATCAGATATCGAATAAATACTATCCGTGATATAATAAGTATCCTTAAATATATTGTTGGCCGGAAGACCGTCAGTTTGTTTTTGTTTGGCGGTCAACACCATATCGTAATTACCATAACCATCAGGAATAAATGGGGTGGTTATCGGGAAAGTATCCCGTTGAAGAGCCCAGATATCCCGGGCTACGGAATTCTGGTTATAAACAGATACCCCGTTTTTATATACCTCGGCATTCAGGAAGCATGATTCCTGGTCATCCTTCCCTGCATTCAGGAACCCTGCCTTGAATGTATAACCGCCAAATCCGTCGATCGCCTGAGCAGCAGGAACCATATAAAAGAATCCTTCATCGTCATTTGTCTCCAGATCAGCCATATACAACCAGGGCTGTTCCAGCTGGATTTCATTGTCAAAAGCTTCCGACAGGGTAAGGTCATCGATAGCCCAAAAATAATAACGCATGGCATCCCATACGAACCTGATCCAGACGTTCGGCATTCCGGCTGCAACATCAGTCAGGTTGACTTCGACGTATGGATTTTTGCAAAAGATGTTCAGGATGGTACCATAGGCCAGGCTATAGGTGGCCCAGTGGGCGCCAAGATCGTTGCTTACTAAAACTTTAACCTTGGTTTCCGGGTTGCACCTGAAATACTGCCGCATCTTCAGAACCACCGTCGGGCGGGCCGAACAGTCGATCGGGGGCAACTGGATATAGGAGATCGGGTAGAAATCAGTCTGGATGCCGTCGACATAATTATATTCATCAACGGGCAACACTAAAAATCCGTCCTCCGGTGTTTTGGAATACTTATGCCCTTTTTCGAAAGTCCACCTTCCGCGGATACTGTCGGTTCCGGAACGCCAGATCCACGGCATGCCGTAATCAGTCTCTTCAACAATCTGCCACCCGGCCGGAAGACTCCAGCCACGTTCGTTTGAAGGATCTTTCCAGTTGAAAGTTTCGGTAAAGAAAATATCTCCCTCCCCTTTTAATCTGGGTTCAGCCGGTTCGTTCATTTTTTTTTCAAAACTGCTGTAGGGTGTGATGCTGGTACTGGGCTTAAACTGCTGCCCGTATGAGAGGGCGAAGAAAAACAGTACGGTGAATAACAGAGTAAATTTTTTCATTGAGCAGGTTTTAACGGTTAGTGTTTGTTAGTACCTAAGATACAGGTTTTTGAGAAGTCAGCAGCGGTATGCCAAAAAATTGTCATAAAAAAACCCCGGCAGGATGGCCGGGGTTGGTGCAGTAGAGTTGACAACTTTAAGAAAGTTGCCGGCCGTCTATAAAGTTGTCAACTCTAGCAAGTGGGGCTACTTCACCAGTAGCTTAATTACCTGATTGTTAACTTTCAGGAAATACATCCCTTTGGCAAACTGTGTCAGATTAAATGTCTCCTGATATTCCAGGGTGGATTTCACCAGATTCCGGTAAACAGTCTGGCCCTGAATATTGGTAACCAAAATGTTCAGGTCTGTAACCTGGCTGTTGGTGACCGACAGGGTAAACTGACCTTCGCTCGGGTTCGGGAATACATTGATCGAGGAGGACAGGGAATTGAGGTTGACACCCATTCCGATTCCGTTATTGTAAACGTCATTCAGCATGTTGTAATAGGAAACACGGTATACCCTATTGGCTCCGCCTGAGGGGAATTCAGAGGTGTTCCAGTCACCGTTGATCCGGTACTTGTACTCGATATTAATAAATGTCGGCAGCGCAGGGACTGTGAGCGTGTAGATACCATCTCCGTCAGCATCGGTGAGGTGATGGGCTGATCCGTTCCAGCCGTTAATGGTTCCGGCTACATCAACGAAATCACCGCTTGCAGGTTTGAAAACACCGGCGGCAATGGGCAGTTTCATATCGACGTTAAATACTACATCAGCGCTTTGCGGAGCCCCGGAGGTATTCAGGTTCAGACGGATCATCGACAGGTCCTCATTGTTCGACCAGGTATCACCGGTGATGAGGCGATAAACGGTTTTTCCGTCGGAATAACGATGCGACTGGTCGGAACCAATGGTAAACCGGTAGGTATTGTTATCTGCTCCGGCACCGCCTCCGTGGAATCCCTGGATGGCTGCTATATAATAACCCGGCTCAATGAATTCTGATTCCCCGTCTTTCTCCAACGGTACGGTCACCCATGTATTGAGCATTTCCTGAGTGATATCAACGAAAGATGAATTGATTACTTCGGTCCATACCCCTTCTTCGGCGGCCCATTTGAATAACCAATACTGGAAGCCGTAACCCGGTTGGGTACTTGCCTTTGGATTATCCTTACGCTGCATGATCAGTGATGAAATGGAGTTTACCTCAGTGGCCTTCTTGATATCAAGGATCACCCCCAGATAATCTCCGTCATTGTTCCCGTGCCCGGCTGTACTGGAGTAAGTTTCCCATTCCCAGTCAGATACCGAGTATACACTGTCAGTTATATAATAGGTATCCTTGTATATATTGTTATCTTGAACACCGTCAGTGGCATTCTGCTTGGCGGTTAAAACCATCTGATAGTTACCATACCCGTCTGGTACTGAAGAAGTGGTTATATCAAAAGTGTCCCGTTGAAGAGCCCAGATATCAGTTACTTTTTCAGAGTTCTGATTATAAACTGATACTCCGTTTTTAAATATCTGAGCATTTAGCAGGCATGATTCCTGATCATCCTTGCCGGCGTTCAGAAAACCTGCCCTGAAAGTATATCCGCCGAATCCATCAGAGGAGGTTTGGGAAGCAGGGATCATAAAAGTAAAGCCCTCGTCGCCATCAGCCTCAAGATCAGTCATAAAAAGCCACGGTTGTTCGAGCTGCAGTTCATTATTGTATGCTTCAGACAAGGTAATGTCGTCAATGCACCAGAAGTACCTCGACATACCATTCCAGACAAACTTGATCCAAACATTCGGCATCCCGCCGGCAGCTTCAGTAATGTTGACTTCAGGAAAGGGGTTTTTGCAGAAGATATTGGTTTTGGTTTCATAATCCAACCGGTACGAGGCCCAATGGACCCCCAAATCGTTACTGACAAGTACCTTGACATCAGGACCAGGGTTACACCGGAAATACTGGCGAAGTTTTAAAACAACCGTAGGATGGTTGGAACAGTTGAATTCAGGGAGTTGGAACCAGGCTATGCCTCCGTTGGTGGTATAAATTCCATCAATGAAGTTGTATTCGTCCATCGGCAGTACAAAATATCCATCCTCAGGTGTCTTGGAATAGATATGACCGGGAAGAAAGGTATATCTTCCTTTAATACTGTCAGTTCCGGCACGCCAGATCCATTTGAAGCCTAAATCAGCTTCATCTTTTACCTGCCAGCCGGCGGGCAGTGTCCAGCCGCTGGGATTCGACGGATCTTTCCAGTTAAAGGTTTCATGAAAGAAAATCTCCCCTTCAGATTTTAAGGTAGATTCCAAAGGAGGGTTAAGAGCCTTCTGCTCTGTGGCATAGGGAAGGTTGACTGTTGATGGCTTCACTTTTTGCCCATAAGAAAAAAGGGCACAGGGAAGCAGGAGAAAAACAAGAGTAAATTTTTTCATAGTCCGTACATTAAATGTTAGTGATAATAAATATAGTAATATTTCAAAAAATGCAAGAAAACCCCGACAAGATTGCCGGGGTTTTCTAATTTCTGGAGAACGGATGTAGAGACAGATGATCATCTGTCTCTACGCGACATCCTGCAGAAGAACGTGTAGAGACAGATAATTATCTGTCTCTACCGTACCCTCCGCAGAACGTATAGGTTAATCCACCAATAATTTAATAACCTGATTGTTCACCTTCAGGAAGTACATCCCTTTGGCAAACTGTGTCAGATTAATGGTCTCCTGATATTCCAGCGTGGATTTTACCAGGTTTTGGTAAACTGTCTGGCCATGAATGTTGGTTACTATAATGTTCAGGTCAGTAACCTGGTCATTGGTAACCGACAGGGTAAACTGCCCGTCGCTCGGGTTCGGGAATACATTGATCGAGGAGGTGAGGGTATTCAGATTGACACCCATGCCGATTCCGTTGTTATATACATCATTCAGCATATTGTAGAATGAAGTCCTGTAAACCCGGTTGGCTCCGCCTGAAGGGAATTCGGAGGTATTCCAGTCACCGTTGATACGGTATTTGTACTCAATTTGCTGGAATATCCCCATGGCCGGGACAGTCAGCGTATAAATACCATCGCCGTCAATATCGGTAAGATGGCTTGAAGCGCCATTCCAACCGTTAAAAGTACCTGCCACATCAACATAATCACTCGTCGGATTGAAAATACCGGCGGCAATGGGCAATTTCATATCGACATTAAAAATCACGTCTGCTGAGGAAGGTGCTCCGGTATTATTAAGATTTAGCCGGATCATGGAAAGGTCTTCGTTCCCCGACCAGGTATCTCCGGTGATCAGACGGTAAACTGTTTTACCGTCTGAATACACATGCGACTGGTCTGAACCGATGGTAAACCGGTACGTGTTATTGGGAGCGCCGGCACCACCACCATGAAAGACCTGAATAGCTGCAATATAATAGCCAGGTTCAATAAATTCGGATTCGCCGTCTTTCTCCATCGGAATGGTGACCCAGGTATTCAGCATCTCCTGGGTGACCTCGGTATAGGAACCGGGAATGACTTCAATCCATGTTCCGGATTCCACATCCCATTTAAACAGCCAGTTCTGAAATCCGTAACCGGGTTTGGTACTGGCTTTCGGGTTGTCCTTGCGCTGCATGATCAGTGTGGAGATAGAGTTTACCTCGGTTGCTTTTTTAATATCAAGGATTACCCCGAGATAATCACCGTCATTGTTGCCATGACCCGCAGTGCTGGAATAGGTTTCCCATTCCCAGTCGGAATAGCCATAAACACTGTCGGTTACATAGTAAGTGTCTTTGTACACATTATTCGCCGGACGGCCATCGGTAGCATTTTGCTTGGCCGTGAGGACCATCTGGTAATTGCCAAAACCATCGGGAACAAAGGGTGTGGTAATTGGAAAGGTATCCCGCTGCAGGGCCCAGATGTCAGCCACTTTAGTTGAATTCTGATTGTATACTGAAGTTCCGTTCTTGAAAACTTCGGCATTCAGCAGGCAGGTTTCCTGGTCTTCCCGGCCTGCGTTGAGGAAACCTGCTTGAAAGGTATAGCCTCCGAAAGCATCCACTCCGGTTTGGGCGAGTGGCACCATATAGCAAAATCCCTCATCGCCATCGGCCTCAGTGTCAACCATGTAAAGCCATGGGGCCTCAAGCTGGATTTCATTGTTAAAGGCCTCCGACAAAGAAATGTCATCGATGCACCAGAAATAGTTTGCATTGGTATTCCAGACGAATCTGATCCAAACCTTCGGCATCCCTCCGGCAACCTCTGTAATATTGACTTCAGGATAAGGATTCCTGCAGAAGATATTGGTTTTGGTTCCATACTGCATGTTAAATTCGGCCCAGTGTACGCCGAGGTCATTACTGACCTGCAGTTTGACATCGGGAGCCCCGCAGCAGCAGCGAAAATACTGCGACATCTTGATAATTACCGTCGGGTGGGTGGAACAATCGAATTCAGGGAGTTGGAACCAGTTCTTGCCAACATTTGAGGTTGCAATTCCATCAACGAAGTTGTACTCATCCATCGGCAGTACCCAATAACCATCATCAGGAGTTTTCGAATAAATATGCCCGGGCAGGAAGGTATATTGTCCCTTAATACTGTCGGTCCCGGCACGCCACACCCAGAATTGTCCAAAATCACCTTCGGAGGACAGCTGCCAGTTTGCGGGCAGCGACCAGCCCCGTGGATTGGATGGATCTTTGAAATTAAAGGTCTCGGTGTAGAAAATTTCTCCTTCCGATTTCAGGTTCGGTTGATCCGGAAATACCATTTTTTTCTGTTCTGTGGCATAAGGAACAACCTTGTCCGATTGCTTAATTTTCTGTCCATAAGAAAGGATGAAAACGAAAAGCATTGCAAGTAAGAGTGTAGATCTTTTCATAAGCATAAATGATTAGTGTTGTTTTCGAAATACAATTTATGAAATTACAACTGCCAAAAAGCAAAAAGCAACATATTTTTTTATAAGTGAGCCTCCCCGACCAATAAATGACAGATAAAAATTAGCAAACAGGAAAGATTTAAGAACGAAATGATCAGGTGGTCCTGGCGCGACCTTTCATGCGCATGATGAATTCCTTTTTCTTGCGTTCGCTTACGTCCACCTGGGTGCCGTCTTCAAAAATGATGTACCCGCCTCGTCCGGAAACATATTTTTTTACAAACTCGAGATTGATGAGGTGCTTGCTATGGACGCGCACAAAAGTGAGGTCGGAGAGCAACCGTTCAAAATTGTTGAGGGTTTTTGAAGTGACGATCCTCTGGCCCCCGCTGATGAAAAAGGTAGTATAACTGCCATTGGCCTCACAACGGACGATATCAGCAATTTTATACACATCGAAACCGTCCATGGATGACAGGATGATTCTTTCGTTATGATTGCCCAGCCCTTCTTTTAAAACGGATACCCGGTCGCCGAAATTGGAATCCTTCCGGATACGGGTATAGTGATCGACCGCCTGCTGCAGCTTTTCGGTGCTGATTGGTTTGAGCAGGTAATCCAATGCTGAAAAATCAAAAGCTTTCAGTGCGTACTGGTCGTAGGCTGTCGTAAAAATGACTTCAAATCCTGTATACTCCACATCTTCAAGAACCTGAAATCCTTGCCCGTCAGGCAGGGCAATATCCAGAAAAACCAATTCCGGTTTTACACGCTCGATCAATTCAATGGCAGATTCGACGGTTTGAGCAGTGCCGATTACCTGCACATCCGGGCAATATCTCTGCAGAAGAATAGCCAGCGCTTCCAGACTGTTTTCTTCATCATCGACAATAATTGCTTGAATTAAAGAGGTCATAGTTTTCTCAGGTTAAGTGCAAGCATAAATGTACAAGGATTTTCCGGGAAATATTGACCACAAGGTCCAATATTTCAGATGGTGCCTATTTCCCTCACGGCAGCGGCAATGCTATCAGGGTCAAAACCGCACTCCCTGTAGAGCTGCCGCTGGGTACCATGTTCGATAAATTCATCAGGGATTCCTAGCATTCTGAGCGATGGATGGTAATGGTGACTGACCATGAATTCAGCCACGGCGCTTCCAAAACCACCGACAATGGTGCCATCCTCCACAGTGATAATTTTGTGGAAGCGCTTGCATACATCATGGAGAATTTCCTCATCAAGTGGCTTGACGAACCGCATATCATAATGGGCAGGCTTAATGCCTTCTTTTTCAAGGGTTTTTATTGCCTTGACGACGAGGTTGCCAGGATGGCCAACCGATAAAACAGCTACTTCTGATCCTTCACTGATCAACCTCCCCTTGCCGATCGGAAGACTGGCAAACGGTTTTTTCCAGTCGGTCATCACCCCCTGGCCCCTGGGGTAACGGATGGCAAAAGGACCATGATCCTTTTCCTGGGCGGTAAACATCAGGTTTCTCAATTCCTCTTCGTTCATGGGGGCAGAAACGATCATATTCGGAATAATCCGCATAAAAGCCAGGTCAAATGAGCCGTGGTGAGTGGGTCCGTCGGTTCCAACCAGACCGCCGCGGTCGAGACAAAAGATGACGGGCAATTTTTGAAGAGCTATGTCATGAATGACCTGATCAAAAGCCCTTTGCATGAATGAGGAATAGATATTGCAAAATGGGATGAACCCCTGCGCGGCCAGGCCGGCTGAAAAGGTTACGGCGTGCTGTTCGGCGATACCCACATCGAAAGTCCGGTCGGGCATTTCCTCCATCATGAAGGTCATCGACGACCCGGCGAGCATGGCCGGGGTGATCCCCATGATTTTTGGATTCATCCGGGCGAGTTCAAGCAAGGTGTGGCCGAATACATCCTGATATTTGGGTGGAATGCCGGAGGGTTCTTCCTTAATGATCTCACCCGTCACTTTATCAAACAGGCCGGGGGCATGGTAAACGGTTTGGTTTTTTTCGGCCAGGGGAACCCCTTTGCCTTTCTTTGTCAGGATATGAAGCAGTTTTGGTCCTTCGATTTTCTTCATATCCTCCAGGATCTTGACCAGATGGATGACGTCGTGACCGTCGACTGGTCCGAAATACCTGAAATTCAGTGACTCAAAAAGGTTACTTTGCTTCAGGATCATGTGCTTGATGGCATTCTCAAGGGTTTGAACCATCCGGCGGGCATCAGGCCCGATCTTACTGAACACTCCCAGAATTTTCCAGGTGTCAGCTTTAAAACGGTTCCAGGTGCGGGAGGTGGTAATATCCATCAGATAATCGTTCAGCGCCCCGTGATTCGGGTCGATGGCCATATTATTATCATTCAGGATGACCAGCAGGTTGGATTTTTCAATTCCGGCATTATTGAGTCCTTCGAGAGCCATGCCTCCCGTAAGGGCTCCATCGCCGATGATGGCCACCGTGTGCCGGTTGGTTTCCCCTTTGCGGTTGGCGGCAACGGCCATTCCCAAGGCAGCCGAGATGGAGGTCGAAGCGTGTCCGGTACCAAAAGAGTCGTACTCGCTTTCTGACATTTTAGGAAAGCCGCTGATGCCTTTGAATTTTCGGTTGGTATGGAATACGTCGCGCCGGCCGGTCAGGATTTTGTGCCCGTAAGCCTGATGCCCTACATCCCAGATGATCTGGTCGTAAGGGGTGTTATAAACATAATGCAGGGCAACGGTCAGTTCAACCACACCAAGGCTGGCGCCCAGATGACCGGGATTGCAGGAAACTTCCTCAATGATGAACTCCCGGAGTTCTTTGGAAACCTGCAGCAGATCCGATTCGCTGAGTTTCTTGAGATCAGACGGGCTGTTGATTGTTTTCAGCAAAGAGAAATTGTTTTCCTGCATAAAATTCGCGTTAAGCCCGGAAATGATCAGATGGTCATGATGTCTTTTTCCTTGGCCAGGAGGCGGTCATCCACCATCCGGATGTATTTGTCGGTCATATCCTGAACCAGCTTTTCGGCATCTTTTTCATCGTCCTCCGATAAGCCTTCCTTAATCAGTTTTTTGAGCTGTTCATTGCCATCGCGCCGGTTATTCCTGATGCCCACCCGCGCACTTTCACCTTCAGTTTTCACTTTTTTCACCAGTTCTTTACGGCGATCCTCGGTGAGCATCGGGATGTTTATCCGGATGATTTCGCCGTTATTCATGGGGGTCATCCCAAGGTTGGCAGCCAGAATGGATTTCTCGATCGGATCAATCATGTTTTTCTCCCAGGGCTGAATGGCCAGCGTTCTGGGATCAGGTGAATTCACATTGGCAATTTGGGTCAGCGCGGTAGGAGTGCCATAATAATTGACCATTATCCCGTCGAGCATGTGAATATTCGCACGGCCTGCGCGGATTTTCGACAGCTCATTGTCGAGATGCCTGATGGTCCGCTCCATTTTTTCCCCGGTGTCTTCGAGGATCAGTTCAACTTCTTCGTTCATTGACTTTACTCTTTAGAATTCAAGGAGTGCAAAAATATCTATTTCTGAATGATCGTACCAATTTTTTCACCCGAAACCAGTCGTTTCAGGTTCCCGGGAGTATTCATGTCAAAAACGAGGATCGGCAGGTTGTTTTCGCGGCACAGCGTGAAAGCGGTCTGATCCATGATTTTCAGGTCACGTTTGATTACCTCGTCGAAAGAGATGCTGTCAAATCTTGTGGCATGAGGGTCTTTTTCAGGATCGGCGTTGTAAACGCCATCGACGCGGGTCCCCTTGAGCAGAATTTCCGCCCCGATCTCCACCCCTCTCAGGGCTGCGGTGGTATCGGTAGTAAAAAAGGGATTGCCGGTTCCTGCCGAAAATATGCAGATATGTCCTTTGTCAAGCGCTTCGATCACCCTGTCGCGGTACCAGTATTCCGCAACGGGTTCCATCCG